>OJLB01000080.1_pt1 | contig 67384 bp, 69 predicted proteins | sample 1596861 | NCBI WGS metagenome assembly OJLB01 (sample SAMEA3904681, study PRJEB24821) | metagenome | biome: Builtin; feature: hospital; material: surface | place: USA | collected 2013-06-06
AGCGTCAGATGTGTATAAGAGACAGGGGTGGGGTGAGTGGCTACGATTTGTAAGCGACTACATGAGCGTTGAGCGCCAGCTCTTTTCAAAGGAAAGCATATTTCCATGGCTCTCGACCAGCTTCGCCATAAACACCTCGTCATTGGGCACAGTCCAAATCGCACGCTCGCGGCGTAAGAGATCCAGAAGAGATGCTGCTTCCGTACGATCGAGACGTTGGCCCACATCCACGGGCTGGAAAGCACTAGCTCGTGCGAAGGCAAGATGGGTATCGTGCACCTTGGAGTACGCATGCGGCTCAGGCACGCGCGTGGCCGAGCCACGACATGACACGGTAGAGAACAGACGCGGCCATGGCACAGGTGCATCTGGTATGGAAGTAGATGCTTGCAAAGCCTTGAGAAGTTCTGTAGAAGGAGGGAACTCGGCGTGGGTTGAGCTCAGAGCGGTAAGAACAGCCCCACGCTGGAGACCAGACTCCTTGTCTTTGGGTGGCGCAAGAACGAGCTCCAACAACGCACGAGGCACAGCCAGCTCATATGCCTCCAAGGGCACGAAATCTGGGTTTCTATACTTGGATGTCATGAAAAAGGCTTGGATATCGTCCAAGGCCACCAGGAATGGCACATCCTTTTGTGCCGCAAGCGTGCGGATCACATGCTCCAATGACAGCTGCCGTAAGTGTGCGTTGTCCTCGGCAAGAGCGCGCTGGACAACCTGCTCTAGCGAGCCTTTTGGCACAGTTGTGCCCTCGATTTGGATACCTTCTGTCTCGATGCGGCGGAGAATCTCGCCATTCACTTTCAAAAGCGCTTGCAACATGTGTGCTGCGATGTCGGGCTGCAAGTACGTAGCGAAGGACGGTGAGTACATGTAGGCCGACGAAGAGTTGATAAGATCGATGCATCGTGGCACATACAGAACAGCCCATCCGGATTCCAAAGCATGAGCAACCGCCTGCAACAGGTACATGGACTTGCCACACCCTGGCTCGCCAACCAAGAGATGCCGAAAGACATTTTCCTGGGCGTCATTGCACAGGCGCAACACATTATGTGTCGTTGCGCGTACGATGGTTCGTGGACGTGGCTGGAGAGCTTGTTTGCGGATTAGTTCGCGTGGCATGCCGAACGCCTCGAAGGCCGCAAGGGAGCGCTTCGACCATGCGAGAACATCGCCACGTGCACACTCGTCCAGTACACCTGCTTGCAGTGTGTGCAGATCTGACATGTCTGGGCGTGCTTGGTAGTGTTGGGTTGACTTGGAAAGCTGGCTCGAAGTCTGCCGAGACGTTAGCCTTGCACGCAGCGCCATAGCTGGTTTATTCTATACATACATCCACGCCACCTCGGCGAAGACCCCCTGTGCGACGCTCGCCCGACTGACCGCGGCGTATGGCGACTTTTTTCTTCGGAGCTGGGGAATTGGGTTAGTATGTTCATGCAAGAGGACAAAGGTAAGAAGAGGCATCCCCACCACATACCGGCTGATTTTGGCGCTGCGCGCAGCGCATTGGTCGTGTTGATGAACCGCACTTGATGCATTTGCATGTCAACTGCACCCGCAGGTGCTTGTAAAGCCGAACGAAGAAGCCCAGTGACTCGCACACCGTGCATTCTCAACACGAACCAAGGACGTATGAGAATCTGACGAGGAAAAACAGAGAGCAGTCTGCAATCCGACTTCCTCTCAACAGCGGCCGATGGTTATGCAATGCGATTGGAAGACTGATTATGTAATGCTTCAGCACACACTCACACTCACCCACACACGTACGTCTCCACCCTCGCATGCACACACCCCCATTCACTGACTGAACGTTTGACACTTCGACGTCTAGACTCGCTCACTGACGTACGACCTATCCACCGAAACACACGTCGTCGTTAGACCGCACGTTGCTTCTCTTCCACACTCTAATCCCAGATAGGAGCCCCGCTAGGCATCTTTGCAAGGCAGTATGAGCTTCTTCAACAATATTGGGTACGTTCCGTTGGCCCTACTGACGCAGACGATCCATGGGAATTCCCTCTCGGTCCAAGATGCGGTATGTGCCACCGCCATCATCCTCATTGGAAAGGCCGTATGGCACGCCACCCCCTTCGATGGTTTCAGGAAGTGTCCCAGGAGGAGCAGTCGTCGCAGGAGGAAGTATGAATCTGGCATCTATGCCGACCAAACCATTGTACTTGTGTCAACCATTTGTGCGCAGCACGTTGATCAAGGGCTCCTTCCGCACCATTGTCGCACTACCGAAGTATGTGCACCCGTATGAATGGATCGCCATCAATCGTAAGTAAGCAAAAGAAGCCATGAAATGCATCTTTCGACATGCTGACGTCGTCGATATTTGCGCCCCCCGCAATGATCACGGTTCTTCTTCTCTCATGTTCTCTCTTGACGACATCTAGTCTTTGATTTTTTCCACAATCTGAATCAGTTCTGTGGGATCCTCACCGAATTTTGTACAATTCACACACATCCCACCATGTCGGCCGGTGTTGGCTTGCATTATACTTGGGTCGACATCAACCGCAAGCCTATCCACTTGCCAGCGCCACAATATATTGACTTTGTTATGACCTGGATCTCTCAGCTGCTACAAGATGAAGCTGTCTTCCCTACGAAGCCAGGCCGCGAATTCCCCTCCATGTTCCCAACTACCGCGAAACAGATGTACCGCCAGATGCTGCGTATTTTCGCTCACATATACCATGCACACTTCCCCGAGCTCCTCCATCTCAGTTGCGAGGGACATATAAATTCTCTCTTCGCGCATTTCGTTGTGTTTGGCAAAGAGTTTCACTTGTTCGACTTCCAAGAGTTCAAGGGCGGCCCGCCGGCTTGCATGGGCGGTGTGGGTGGCCCGGAGAATCCAGCAGTCGAGTCTCCTGGGCTGCGCGACTTGGCTGCCGCGCATATGGGCCCACATGGCGAGCCGATGCCGTATCCAGGAGTATGTGATTTGATTGAGCGCTGGGTGGATCGTGAAATCTTACCGCGAGAAGTGCTGCTATAAACATCAGACGGCTAATTACAATGCCTCCTTGGCCACAGAGCGCTTTTTTCTCGGCCTTGAAGAGGTGGACGACCATGGCTGATCACCCAAGCGGTCCCATGTCTTCTCCGGTTCCTCCAATGTTGTATCGATTCGATCGCTCTTGCGGCTCCGTTTGGTCGACTCGCCATCACTGCCACTGGACCCGCGAGGCGAGTACGGCACCTTGTCGTCGTCCGCGCCAACAGCGCCATTGTGGCTCGTAGCACGACCGTATTCGCTCTTTTTCCAAAAAATGGGCTTCTGGCTGCGCACAGCGTTGCGCATGGGTTTTACAAAGGCACCCAAGTTTTGCGCTCGCTCAATGTCGGGGTCATTGTCCTTGTCATAGTAGTACCAGCACTCGAGTGGGTCACCGCGAGTGTCTTTTCCAGGCCGCTGGATCACGCCAAACATAGGTGCACGCTGCAGCTCTTCATCTAGTCTCTCATACCATGCATGTCGCGTCAGAGACGACCAGCGCGAGTCGGAAGCGGGAAACCATCCCTTAATTTGCTCGCCATACGCTGGGAACGCACTGGATTCATCCTCCGTCCACAGACGGCTCTTGGACGGACTGTAGGCGACAGAACACGCACCCGCTTCCCCACGAAGCATGGAGGGATTCGATGCAAGCACACTCCGGACTGCCTCACTCGCAGATATAGTCGCAGTACGATGAAACACAATCGCTCCAGCCAGCAGACCAGCTAGGTCGTACGTTGGTGCCAAACGTGCCACAAGTGATCGAGCTGTATCGAGAGACTTGCTGGGCTGGTTGGAACGAGACACAGACGTTGCCTTGGCTTGATCCTCCTGCTGCGATTCATCTTCAGACTCACTGGCTTCCTTGAGCAAGACAGCTTTCGCAGTCGAGGATACAGGTACTGGGCCTTGTTCTTGTGACTTGGGCATGCATTCAGGCATGTGCGCGGACGTGGTTCCAAGCAATGACGTTCCATCCTGATCCACATGACGCTTCGCCGTTTGCGCTGACGAGGCCGATGCTGGCGCGTACGCAGATACCTCCTGAGACGATGTCGGCAGAGTGTGCGGATGCGAATGTGAATTTGATGGGGACATGACAGGTGACGAGGGCAACGGTGATGGCGATGATGACTGCGAGCGCAAAACTGATGGCGAAAATGTGGGTGATGGCAACGATGAACGCTGGTGATGAGTCGCGCCCTCACCATCCGTGTGCCAGTCAGTCCATCGCGATGGACTCGAAGGCACGTCAGCGAGCATGCCCGGACTTGAAGCACGCGCACGTTTCATTGGAGATACTGACATCGTCTGCGGCCTCATAGACACGATTCGGTTGGGCATATGCGGCATTTCAAAACACACTTTCATCCCGAAGAAGTCGAGCCATGTACGCGTCGCGTCGAGACGGACAATGTGACCTGATTGGTATCGACGACCATCGATGATAAGACCATTTTGGCCAATGACGCGCAAAACGAATGCGCCAACAGGCACTTGGCCACCATCACCCACATGTGTGAAAGGCACCCAACGGATCAGAGCGTGCAGACGACTAGCATGAACCGCACTGGGCGGAAGGCTCACCATGGCGAGAGGTCGCGCTCCTACAAAAGTGCGAGAGTCGCGCAGAGCTGCTGGCATGCTTTCGGGACGCTTGCAGCGTCCGATCAAGAATGTATGGTGGTAGTTGAGCATCACAGGCTCATCGGGCTCATGTTCAAGGCGGATCTTGAATGGCGCGTGCATCGGCTCAGCAAAGCGAGGCAGGTCTATGCGGTCGCGATGTTCCCGCTTCGTTGGTGACACACCACTTCTCTTCCACTCAACATTGTCACGCGTACGTACTGCCCGTGTCGGTGATGACGTCGGTGGTGGCGTCGCGACAGGAGCCGTACGATTCGTCCATGGCACCGAGGACTTGTCATGTCTCGGTGATCGCAACAGCGACGCATCAGCTTCAGATGAAGGTACTGGCGTAGCCAGCACTCCCTCGGGGGAATACATGGATCAAAGAACCACTCGCACAAGTTTACACTTGTGCGGTCACTCACTGAGATGTCGAGGCGTAACAGTAGTTGCGCGCAGACATAGGACGCCGACACAATCCCCAAAACGATCGGCAAGAGTCACGCTCGCGTCGCGTTTCTGTCACGGGCGCGTCGCGCGTCGAGTGCTTACGTCATCTAGTCGGCCTGGTCGAGCTGATGCAGTGTGTTCTTTGTTGGCTCGCAGAAAGGGCAGGGCCGAGGACAGACAACAAGCTCCACACAGGAGAGCCTTGAGCGAGCGCGCTGGCATTCAGCATGACGGCAGCGAAGCTACATGAGGCCGATGACAGAAAGGCAAAGACTCTTAATACTAAGCTGGAATGCAGGGATGATGCTGAGCACGCGGGTGAGGCCAAGCCAAGCGGAGACAAAGTATCAGGCGTGTGGGACGAGGATAATAACGACGAAGAACGTCGACGGAAAGATGCGGCTGCCGCCGCATTAACGCTGGAAATTGTAGGTGACCTGCCGCATGCAGAGATCAAGCCGCCAGAAAACGTGCTGTTTGTGTGTAAACTGAATCCCATTACACGGAGTGAGGATTTGGAACTCATCTTCTCCCGGTTCGGAACCATATGCAGCTGCGAGGTCATCAAAGATAAAAAGGTAAGACATGGATCTAGACAGCCAGTGTGCTTACGACGATATAAAAGACAGGTGATAGCCTGCAGTATGCATTTATTGAGTTTGAAGAGCGTGCGTCTGCCGAGCAGGTACGTGCCGTGATGCGTGTGACTTACCTTCGATAGGCATATGTCAAAATGCAGAATGTGTTGATTGATGATCGAAGAATCTGGGTCGACTTTTCCCAGAGTGTCTCGAAATTGCACGGTGCTTGGAGAAAGCAACGAGCCAAGCGATCTGGCAAGCAGCGGCAAGCAACGAAGAACCCCGATAGCGATTCATCCAGATACCCATCGCGTCATGAGCGCGAGCGCAAGCCAACATTCAGGGAACATGAACACGACCGTTATAACTATCGTGAAGGCCGTGACCGCAGGGCTCGTCAAGACTCGTACTATCGCGACCCGTCCCAGCACAAAGATCGTTTTGATCGAAGCCCCCAACATCACAATCGCACATATCGATCTTCTCGCGATAGATCACGCTCTCCGCCGGCAGGTCGAGAGAAGAGCTCTAGTGCGAGCTGAGCATGTCACGCGAATTGGATCGGCGCGTCTCGATGGCAGCATGTCCTTTTCATGTCCAGCAAGAACGTGATCGGGAACCCGATCAATACGACACTGGCTGTTGCCCAGCTATGGAGGGAGGCGACACTCGTCTTTTCATAGGTGATTCTTAGAATACGCCCGCCGCCACCATCAACCCCTTTCTCCTCCACCTGCACACTCAGCATGCTCGCTGGCGTACGTGCTCGATCATGTGCGTGGCGAGCATTTCGGACGGGGTGCCTTGCGCCAAGCTCATTGAGACATTGGCCAGCCTGCCAAAGGCGAAGTATAGCCACAGAGTGCATCCGCAACATTGGGATCATTGCGCATATTGATGCAGGCAAGACGACGTTGACAGAACGAATCTTGCATTTGACCCGTGCACAGACACTCAGTGGACTTGAGCCACCTAAGCCACAGGCTTCTTACACGGCTCCTGGCGATGTCGATACCGGAAGCACAGTGACGGATTTTCTTGAGGAAGAGCGTGAGCGAGGAATCACCATCCAGAGCGCAGCTGTGGGTCCTGTTTGGTGGACGAATGCTAGACATGATACACAGTTGCCGGTACAACGGCATGGCAATAGCATGGCAACTTCATCTGTCGCTATCACGCTTGTCGACACGCCAGGACACGTGGACTTTGGAATCGAAGTTGAGCGCACAGTTCGAGTAGTTGACGGAGCCGTCGTTGTGCTGGATGGGGTCGAGGGTGTTGAGCCCCAAAGCGAAAATGTATGGCGACAGACAAAGCGTTATGGTGTTCATGCACATCTGTTTTTCGTCAACAAGCTCGATCGAGAGGGCAGCAGCGTTGGACGATCCATTCGTTCCATTATCGACAAAGGACTGCACTCACGGCCAGTGCTCATACAGTTGCCAGCATATGCTTCGGATGTGGGTGACGATCGTGGAGACATATCGCGCGCAAAATCAGAGAACCCACTTGTTGGTGTGATAGACTTGCTTAGCATGGAACTGCTGCGCTTTGAAGGCGTGGCTGGCGAGCAGATTGTACGAATTCCACTCGATGCTGCCAAACATGCGCCTGTTTTTGCCGAAGCAATAAGCGCACGCTCTGCGCTTGTAGAACTCATTTCATCTCTGGATGTCCAGCTGCTCGATCGCATTCTCGAGCTGGACGACACAGAAGCAGCTATTGAGCGGCTCCCCGTCTCAGAAATAATCCATGCCCTGCGTCGTCTAACACTTCAAGGCGAGGTGTGCCCGGTCCTTTGTGGTTCAGCAGCGGCCAATATCGGTGTACAGCCTTTGCTGGATGCGGTACACATGTACCTGCCAAGTCCTTCGGATCGCCCGCCAGTGGATGGGATCATTGCTACCGGTACACCTCATGCTCAACCTGTACATGTGGCTTTGAATGACCGTAGCACCACAGCTTTGGCTTTCAAAGTCGTATGGGATAAGCGCAAGGGGCCCATAACGTTTGTGCGTGTGTACTCGGGCACACTACAAAGCTCCATGACGCTTCTCAACACGACCGCCCACAGGAAGGAGCGAATCTCGCGCCTGCTTCTTCCGTACGCTGACCAATACGTGGATGTTCCATCGCTACAAGCTGGCATGATTGGTGTTGTACTTGGTCTCAAAGACACTCGCACAGGCGATACGCTCGTGGATGCGCGTCATGGCGCGGGTGCATCTAAAGGCGCTTGGAATACGCTTCGTCTTCGACGTGTGCACGTTCCTCCGCCCGTTTTCAGTGTGAGTGTGGAAGCGCGCACCAAGGCCGAAGAAGGGGTTGTGGCTGATGCGCTGCGCATGCTTGCACGCACGGATCCAAGTCTACACGTTAGTGAGGGCGGCTCAGGTGCATCTTCTGCACAAACAGTACTCAGTGGGATGGGCGAGCTCCATCTCGATATTGCCAAGCATCGACTTGAGAACGAGTTCAATGTATACCCGCACCTCGGTCATGTTCGTGTTGGCTACCGGGAGACAATCGCGCAAGACTCCCATGCTGAAGCGACACATCTCTTCGACCAAGACATGAATGGACGCCGCGCCTCAGTCGGTCTCCGCATTCGAGTGCGACCGACAGTTGCTGAGGCTAGTAAAAATGAAGTTGTCGTTGATTTAGGCGAATCGCCGGACTTCACGTACGAATCAGGTCACGCTCTCTCACAGGTGCTGAGACAAGGGGCACATGCTGCCCTGTTACGTGGTCCCTTGAGCGGCTTTCCCATGCAGGGTGTCCATGTCACGCTCGACCGCATCCAAGCAGAGGGTCCTGACATGTGTCCGCCTGCGGCCGTCCGAATTGCTGTATCGCAGGCACTACGCCATGCATTGGGCCATGGATCCCGGACAAAGCCAAGTGACATGGTTCATGGACACACCAAACTGATGGAGCCCATGATGCACGTTTCGATTGAAGCTCCCGCAAATTACGCGGGCAAACTAACATCTGACATTAGCGTCGAGCAACACGGCTCCATCTTGGACATGGGCCAAGCAACAGATGACGCGCCGCCACCAGCAGACTTGAATTCTTCCTACGAGGTGTATATCCCATCGGACCACAATTTTGATGGCTTCGTCGACGACAACACGGCCAACATAAGTGCATCGATGCAACAGCGGCCTATGCGTATTGAAGCACACATCCCACTCGCCCGCATGATGCGCTACAGCACACGGCTACGTGCTTTGACAGGCGGTGCAGGAAGCTATCAAATGACACTCAGTGGATTTGCCATAGTAGCGCCAGATCGTGAGCGTGAGCTCCTACGCGAGCTTGGACGCTTGCCGGCACACATTTAAACACGTTGCCAGCGCAATTCAATATCAGTCATGCTCACTTCTTCACCTGCCTTCTCATCGTAGTCGTGCCATTCGCCATCCTCGAACTGGACGTCTGTAAACGGCGTGCCACTTTCTGTGCCAACACACTTCCAAGAGCTCGAATCTGTCAATAACTCCTGGATTGAAGGATCGATCGGCTGCATGCCGCGGAATTCTACGGTGCACAGTGTGTGCCAGTCAGGGCCTGCGCTCATGTCTATTTCAGACCACGGCGCAACTTCGCCCATCTTCCCCTCATCTTTTGAGCCAGGCTTACGCACGACAAAGGACGCAGAATTTTCCCGCCTGCAGCTAGGACAGTTGACAATGAGGTTGGCCGATCCACGGCTCTTTTGCATCTCGACCACATTCGAAGGTTCTATCGCCACGAGTTTCGGGTGTTTTTCGTGGCACGACGTACACTCGATCTGTAAAAGAATGGCCGCATCTACGCCCTCGGCAGGAACAAGTCGAGTCACGTTCGTAAACTCGCCTTTTAGTTGTAGCGCAAGATTCGGCATGTTGTGCGACTTCGTGTCGTGTGCCCCACCCAACTACGGTAATGTGACTATTTCAGTTTGACAGACATGTCGCTGCCTAACACACGTGCGACGTTCCATGTTGTGGGATCAGTCTCCTCCACCTCCGATAAGAGAGCACAGACTTGGCAAGTAGGATCCTGGGTTAGTACGCGCCGGTCCATGACAGGCCCATGACTCTGTTCGCTGCTCTGATCAAAGTGTGATCATTACCTATAGACCGAAAGCCCTCGTATCTGATGTCTCTGAAATATATATATATATATGTGGCACGACATGTCATTCATACCATACCTAGGGCTTCGGCACTCGAAGGGTCTTGCTCACCATGGCCATAGACCAAACGAGCCAAACAAATGAAAATGTATGTATCGAAATTACCCCAAATTCATTCGCCCAGCCAGCGAGTGTAGTAGGCAACACGTATTGAGGCAACACTCCTCCCGTCACAAGAAGCGAATATAGCGCGTGGGACAAATCAAGTGAACAGGTGCCAAGCGGTAAGCCATCGCCAGGAATCCAACCATGCCATGTTCCTGTGAATGGAAGCGACTCTTTTACCATGCTCGGTGACCAAGCTCCGTCAGCTACTTCGAAGCGACCAAACAATAGACAGAGAGCCAGCACGCCTACGAGTGCTAAGCTTGAAGGGATGGGTAGTCCTTCAAAGTAACGCGTTTTCCCATGTGAATCTTTCGGTATGTTCGCAGCTGAAATATTAAAACGTGCGAGCCGTGCAATGCCCGCGCACACAAATACAGTGAGGATCAAAGTGTCAAGTGGTTCACGTAGACCCATCGCAAAGACAGCCACGGAGGGAGCAACGCCAAAAGACACAAGATCAGCAAGTGAATCAAGTTCCTGTCCGAGCATACTGCTTGACTGGCGCCACCGAGCGATTTTACCGTCTAGGTAATCGAAAATAGCACCGAAAAAGGGAAACCATAATGCATACCACATATAACGAGGATTAGATGTCGCAAGGAATCGACCTGACATATACAAAGACTGCGCTCCGCAAAATCCATTCATAAGCGTGAATGCGTCTGCTAAGTGAAAGTTCCTGTCACATAAGTTAGTCACAAAGCTGAGCATCCCCACAGCAAGTTCACCTACCGAACTAGGCTAAAGTGGCCATTGGTCTCGATAAACCGCTTTAATTGAATCTCCGCATCATCTCTTAGATCTCCGAGAACTTCTTTTCGGTCCGAATGGACGCGCACACGTTGACGCAATCCAGCATCCGTGCCTGCCATAGCTGACACAAAATCGGCTCGATAACCTGGTGAAGCATTCTTGCTGCACGGGTCAAGCGCAGCTCGGCTCGAGTCTTGTGGCAGCATGCAGCTCCACATGCACGTGGCAAAATTTTATCATCTTTCACCCTTCCCCCCCGCGCCCTAGTGGCGCTGACTCAGTGCCAAGCAGACATCGCTTGCAGAAGCCAAGACGTACAGATGCGTCTAGTTACGCTGGCATACAAACCGATGATGGGGGCCGATAGCTCAAACACCCAACGGCGAAAGAACACGAGATGCATGACTATACACAATGGCCCCATTCAGCCCTATGAATTATATGGAGTAAAGCTTAATGCCTGAGATGGACCCCTGCACTTGCTGCGAGTTGCGTTCGACCGCTGACATGTCAATCTCGTTTGGGTCGGCCTGCTCGCTGGGCTCTACGCTAGGACGCGACGGAGCCGCAGAGGTGAAGCCAGAATGCACCATCAAAGAATGATCCACCTCGCGAAGCAATGCATTCGAAGGCGTCGGCATAACATCAGGGACAGACAAGCGACGTGACGCGTTAACAATTAGCTCTTCTTTGGAGGGTGCATTTGTACCCAATGGATGCATAGACACAGGCATACCGGCCGCTACATCCTGGAGTCGCTGCAGTACATCGACGATCTTATCATTGGCCAGTACCAACGCGCTTAGATAGAAGCTGTCGCCAACAGTATGAATAAAGTGTACAATTTCTTTTTGCAGCTCGAGCGTTAGGGTAGCATGTGTCTTGACGTCAGGATCTTGCATGATCGGCTCGCTCGATTTGCTGGCAGCAGCCATGGCATTCAGTAGATTTTCGCACTCTTTATCTGAAGCCTCAATTGTACCTTCAACGCTGCTCAAACCATGGACATGTAGTAAATCAATCGCACGTCGGTTCTCAGGTGCCGAACTCGTGTTTGTTCGATTTATCGAGGCTAAAGGTTGCCGGTCAACACCACCGCAGAGACCGTAGAGACTCGATACATGCGCCATCTCGGGATCGCGCATAAAATGGCGGTGCCATGAAAGTAAGATTAGCATAAGCTTACGTCGAACGCCATTGTCGGTGCCGAAGCTTATAGACGTGCTTTTCAGTGAAGACACAAGACTAGGTGTCGCGAATGACTTTTGAAACTGGGGTGTGCCCATCTCTACAATGCCTTCCAACACGGTCAAAGCTCGCTTTTGGTTATGCACAGAGTCACCCATGAGATGCTGACTGATCGCCTTGGCGACATCATTGGCGGCATTAGGGGATTGTTCAATCAAATCGACTAATTCGCCAATGCTGTAATTCTGTTAGATACATGCCGTGAAAGTCGACCAAGCTGTTGTTACAACATACCCGTCATAAGACGTCTCGGAGTACTGCAACATGTCAGACGTATATCACATGGGTGCGGAGACTTACCTTATCAGTACATAGTTCGTGGATGGCCCCTTCCACTCCTTGGGTCTGGTTCTCGTGACCAACATGAAAGTGCGGCAGATGCAGATGGTGGTGACTCTTGTTCTGAGGCGTAAGACTTCCACATTATCTACGTACCTCTGACGCCATCCTCCCACAAGTTTTGTTGTAAGTGCGGGTAGAGGTCCCAGTCGGTAATGTATGCGCTTACTCTGCGCATACACATGCAAACATATACGAATAAAAATATCTAAATTAGGAACACCCGGTCCATCTGCTGCAGATGATCCACCTATAGGAAATAATCTGGTGCAGGTCTTTTAGCGGGCAAACCAGGCGTGCTAAAATAAAATAAAAATTATGGTCAGCCTCCATCTAGATTACATTCATGCACGCACCCTTGTTCAGCTGCATCAAATGTTTTGTACTTTTGGTTCAAGGCATCATCCAATTCCAGTATGCTAGCCACATTACCGCATCGATAGCAATAATTCGGTGCACTCCACACCGTCACAATTGTAGCGTCAAACATCTGCTTATACCCTTCCAATATTAATTGGTGCGCCCGAGCAATGAAGTCAAGGCCATTCGTGTGAACAAAGCCTTTGACAACATCCCCGCCGAAAAGGTACCCAGCCCCGCGTGGCGATACACCCCACCCGCTAATGTCTGATAATGGTACGTTGGATGTGAGAATCAGTGACATGGAATACCGACGTACCGTCTGGATCCGACCACAATAAATCACACATTGCCCCATCTTGCGGTACTTCTTGCTTGCGATCAATTGAGCGAATCTGGTCCAGTTTAAGGATATTTGGACTCAGGCCACCGTGTACGCAAAACACACGCCCATCAACAATAGCCCCAAGTGACAAATAGTCAAATACTTCACAGCAATACCGCCATACATTCACATTTCCATACTTCCGAGAACACTCATCGTAAAACCCATACACTTGCGTAATTTGACGTGATTCGTGATTTCCACGAATCAAGACGATTCTATCAGGATATCGCACTTTTAGTGCCAGCAAAAGCAGAAATGTTTCGACAGAGTAAAGCCCGCGGTCAACAAAATCGCCTGTCAAAGCGTCAGCCTAGCCACAGTGCACAAAAGCTAGTGATACGTACCCATAAAGAGGTATCTGGTATCTGGGCACATGCCGCCGACGTTGAAAAGCTCCATTAAATCATAAAACTGCCCATGAATATCACCGCAAATTGTCACGGGTGCATCGACATGCTGGATATTCCCTTCTTCAATCAGCATTTCACGAGCCCTGTCGCACAAGTCTTTGACTTGTGCTTCTGTCAGAGACTCGCACTTCTTTAATTGCGATATTTGTCTTTCAAAAATGAGCCAGCAATTTATACTTACCGGTCCAAATCACTACTCATTTCTCATCGCAAAAGCGCAACGCCAAGCAAAGATCAGCCGTACTAGCAACAGGAAGATGACGACGATGAGAACGCTCCACAAAATAAAACTGTCCTTCTGAAAATAGAGCCTATCAACCGGCACTAGCCCTTTCCAAGCTATCAACCCCGACCCGCATACTCACTACAAAAAAATTAGATACGCCCTAGTAGGTACCTTGCTGTGGTGACCTGATTAATAATACAGCTAATTAAAGGCCCCATGCCTTCAAGAGATAGGGAACGAAGCGAGGCTAAGGCCTATCAAACGTCATGATCTCGAGCAGCGTTGCAAGGTTGTCTCAGCTCAGTCTCCGAAGAGCTGTGTCACGTCACCACGTTTATGCAACGCAAATTACTGTCCATGGAATCAGATCCTATGCCGTTAAGGTTTCCAGGAATCCTGATTTTGGGACTATTACTTCTCCGATCTTGCAACAATTTGCTTCAGTCTTATCAACCCCTCAAGCTTCGCTCATTAGCACGATTCCCTCTGAAAGGAAAGAGTGGAACACAGTGGAAGAGTCAGAATTAGACTCATATAACAAAGACTGGATGGGAAAATACATTGGACGGTCCAAGTGTGTAATTCGACCCAAGACAACAAACGAAGTGGCCCAAATTATGCGGATTTGTTATGAACATCGCCTCGCTGTTGTTCCACAAGGAGGAAATACGGGTCTTGTAGGTGGAAGTGTTCCGGTCTTTGATGAAGTTGTGTTGAATCTGAGTAGTTTAAATCAGATTCGCAGCTTTGATGCCACATCAGGAACACTCGTATGTGATGCTGGTTGTATTCTTGAGACTTTGGACGACTTTGTCGCCAAAGAAGGCTACATGATGCCACTTGATCTAGGCGCCAAGGGTAGCTGTCACATCGGTGGTAATGTGGCAAGCAACGCAGGTGGACTCCGTTTCCTTCGATACGGCTCGTTGCATGGCACAGTTCTTGGATTGGAAGTTGTACTTCCCAATGGCGACATATTGCCAGGCCTCCAAACTTTGCGCAAAGACAACACAGGCTTGGATCTCAAACAACTTTTCATCGGCTCTGAGGGCTCCCTCGGCATCATTACAGGTGTAGCAATCGCAACGCCTAAACGCCCAACATCTGTCAATGTGGCCATGTTCGCTGTCGAGTCATTTGAAGCTGTTAAAACGACGTACCAGCGTGTGCGCCAGCACTGCGCTGAGATTCTCTCTGCTTTCGAGTTTATTGATCAGCAATCATTTGATCTAGTTCTGAAAAACACGTCTAGAAAGCCCCGAGATCCATTTGAGGAACGTTACCCTATGTATGTACTCATTGAAACGAGTGGATCAAATCAGGAACACGATGAGTCAAAGCTCCAAGGACTTCTTGAAGACTTGATGGAATCTAGTATCATTTCTAACGGTGTGGTTGCTCAAGATGAAACGCAAATCAAAGCCCTTTGGTCTCTGCGTGAAAGTGTCCCGGAGTCACTAGGCCATTACGGGAAAGTGTATAAGTATGATGTGAGTCTACCAATGGACAAGATGTACGACCTTGTGCACATCCTACAGGACCAGGTGATTGGCTCAGGAATGATGCCTAGTGCGAACGATCCAGGACGTGTCAAGGCCGTATGTGGCTACGGGCACTTCGGAGATGGTACGTTATCAGTATGCGCATTAATATCTAGGTAATTTGCATATCAACGTGGTTGCAGAAAACTATGCCGCTGACATTGAAAATGTGATCGAACCCTACATATATGAGAAAGTCCAAGAAATGAGGTATGCATGCACGTAACAAACTTACGGATAGTGGTTCTATTTCTGCGGAGCACGGACTCGGTGTCATGAAACCTGACAAAATTGGATACACGAAAGACCCCCTGTCAGTGCATTACATGAAGCAAATCAAACGATTGTTTGATCCACAGGATATAATGAATCCCTACAAAGTATGTGACTTGCTGAGTAATCGTACACTGACCTCGAAGTACCTTCCAAACGAAAATTACCTCGCTCGCTGAACGGGCGAGTTCGGCAAAGGCCGGGTCGTTGGTGGCAACAACTGCTGTTGCGCGTGTGCTTTTAAATCGTATACTTTCTTGTACCTGAGGATAGTTGCCACAGCTCTTACTTGAGAAATGTCTTACGGAACACATCGTGAAGTTGGTGATGTCAAATATCGCGAGGCGTACGTCTTTTTTTTGACTTCGCACACGTTGTGCGGAATGGGTGGACCTAACATGCAGGCAATATAATTATGCGTTAAAGGCAGGTGGACTAGGATTCCTAGGCGGTCTGGCTGCTTCATGGACTGGCTTGAGTCTGCTTCAGAGGCGATATGCTCACATTCGTAACCTGGCCTTGCCGTTCCGGGCTGGGATTGTTTTCCTGAGTAGTATGGGTGTGGGCGTCATTTTTGCCGATAAAGCTGGTATTAAATTTGACCAAATGAACTATACGGATCAAAGTGCTGCTATTGGTCGTCGTGCCATGAGCGAGGCGGACAAGGCGTGGGAGAGACTTTCCACTGCCGACAAGGCTCTGACTTGGACTAAGGACCATAAGTTTAGTGTGGTCATTGGAAGTTGGTTGGCCTCGATGGGCGGGTCGTGGTTGTACATTCAGTCACAACCATTGACATTCGCTCAGAAGCTCGTACAGGCGCGTGTATGGGCACAGGGCCTTACGGTTGCAAGCCTGATAGGTATGGCGGCGCTTGTCCAGATTCCGTCGGCTGGTGATAAACTTATCTCTGGCAAGGGCACCGATGACCACTCGTGGGAAAAGAGATTGCAAGAGGCCCAACAGAGACAATGAACCCTCTTTAAGGATAAATAGCAAGACCCACGTCGCGATCAACTCTGGAATAAAGGATTAGTTTCGGAAAGACTCTATATGACCACCGACAGTGTCAAACAACGGAGATATAGAAATGGCTTAATCGATATGTTTACCGAAAGACTTTTCAAGACACTCTTATTCGTTCAACTCTGTTTCCCGCTTGAGCGTGAATGTAATAGACAAGCAATGGTCCTACTTGGCAAACAGTCTCACGTAGGTCATGATTCCATTCCTGTGCTAGGCACATGCCCTCTTGACACAATTCCGCTTGCGACCTCGTCGGGTCGCTTAAATAGGCGAAGCTGGTATGAAATTTTGTATCTTCAAAATATGCTCTAGCACGAAATAAGTTAAACAGGAGTTGATTGAGATGTAGTGAGAGAGCGTGAAGCTACCGTAGGGGTCAATAGTACGACGTACGAACCTCTTGCCAACCGGAGCTAACTTCTAGTGTGAGAAACACACGGTCAGATGTATCGCTTTTCATGCAAGCAAACTGAGAAAATCCAATTTCAAAACTAGATTAGTGCAAGTAATTGGGATCCATGTTTTAAACGTACGGTTGCAAAGCAGTATCCTGGATTGCTCGAGACACTTGAGCAAAGAAAGTATTTTGTTCATGTTTTCGTAGAACAATGGGTCGACTCAAAGATATATGTAATGACTTTGAATCGCTTCTTGTCAGATCAAATAGAGGAAAAAATGATACGTTTGACATATTTCTTCCATTAACATGTCGTAATAGACGCACAAGGCCTGGCGTCGATATCGGAACTTCTTGTCAGTCGTGTACGAAAACATACCGTCGATGTAAACGTAGCTGAGCCATTCATTACTCCCACGATCATCGGAAAATTTCAACAATGGAAGCCGTCTTCGCGGGCCCACCACGGCTTCTTCATCCTCGTCCGAGTCTGAATACACCACTAGCTTCGACGGCATGCACACAACGTTTCATTGATATTTTTTGGACGCGCACGGTCATCAACTAGCCACGTGTGATGGGAACGAAATTTTACTTTTTTTGGGCTTCAGCTTATGGCGAGGAAAAAAATTATGAATTTCGTTCCACGCAGCCGGGCATACTGATAGTTAGTGTTTCATTTATTCGTGCGTGCGAATCGCTCTACGCCTAAGACGGAGAAGATGCCGTCTGTAAAGCGCACAGTTTCAGATGCAGCGGGAAGACCTGCTCAATATCAACAGCTTTCTCGTAAAGGCAAAAAAGCTTGGAGGAAAAATATTGATTTACAAAATGTCGAAGCAGCGATGGAAGATGCAAGAGAACAAGAAAGAGTTACAGGTACACCAGCCCATAAGCGCAGCGATGCAGAACTGTTTGTGGAAGATCGATCTGGACAAGAGACGACATTGGCACGTCAGGCGCGTGAAAAGCGCAAGTTGCGGTCGCAAGAGATCCTTTCACAGCGAAGTGCTGTACCTGCGATGCACCAAAAAGCCCGATCATCATTTCAATTAGATACAAAGAATCCAGGAGGGAAAGCTGTTGCCGCGGGAATACCTGAGAAACTGAAAAAGCGATTGCGAATATTAGCTTCGCGACCGCATGAAGGATTGCAAGGAGAATCTGAGCAAGGCAGTGCGGGCAAGTTTCAAAGTGATGCTGCCCTCGCGAGTAAACACGATTTATGGAGTACGTCGCCATCCAAAGTGGATAACGACTGGGTCATGCCAGCGATAAAGAAGAGTGTGCATCGACCCACATCCATGAATCATGAGCCTCTTGCTCCAGCAAAGATGATGCCTGCTGTATCGGCGCCTCATCCTGGCACGTCTTACAACCCGGATTTCGACAGCCATGAAGAATTAGTACAAGCAGCGTTTGAAAAAGCCAAAGCGGAGGAAGCAAATGACCATGAAAAAGAGACGTTGAATGCGCACTGGAAAGGTGTTGCCCGCGGACCTACAACCTCGTTGCCTATTGATATGCCTATCGATGTAGACGACGAAGTGCTACCAGCCCATAATGGCGAGCTTGAGGAGGGAACTGCAGAGGGCGACGAGAATGCACATACCCTAAAGTTACCAGGACGTAAAACAGCTGCACAGCGCCGTCGCGAAGCACGATCGAAAGAGCAGCACACTTTAGCAGTACAGCGACGCAAGGAGCGCCAGCTACGTGCCATGATGTCAGAAATGCCCGGACACGTTAAGAACTTGAAAAAGCTGGCACAGAAACGAGCGGAGCTGAGCGAGCAACGGCAAAAGCACAAAATTGAGAAGCTCAAACAGGCAGGTATGGCTGGGAAACGAATCAGCAAGTATGCGGTGCCTGAACAGCGAATGGATGTGCAAACAGGCGACGAGTTGAGTGAAAGTCTTCGCCAGCTCAAGCCCGAAGGCAATTTATTCTGGGACCGCTTCCAAAATATGCAGGCCCGTGGTCTTGTGGAAGCGCGTAAGCCCGTCAAGCCAAAACGACGTCTCAAGACGAAGACGTATGACCGACATACTTTCAAGCGTGATGACATCTGATACGTGATTCTACAGAGCATCTGACGGATGTGACTAAATGAGAAGTCGGAATGGATATGGTGGACTGGATAGTGTGTGAGCACTGGAGCTGAAGAGAACGCATAGTGACGTAGTACATACTTTTTAAAGGAGAAAACTTTGGCATACAGGCCATACAATAACACAAAGCAAACAGCACCTGCAATTACAACGACGCGCTGAACGATCGCCGAGTCGATGCTTGGGGCTAGGCGCGTAAGCACCATCACAACAGCCACAAGACCCGCGTACAGTGCGATCATGCACATGCTCTCAACTCCATACTGAGCCTGGAAGCCAGAGGTGAAGTAGATTGGCGAGCCGTTAGGTTCATAGACCATAAATGGAGCTGTATGGATGCGAGTCCACATATACCCCGATGTATACGTCAGCACGAGACCCAAGCAGATGATCAAACCAGACGTCTTGAGCGCTTGCTGAAGAGAGCCCTGACGGAGCACAAAGAAAACCGAGGCGAGAAACAGGAATATGGGAATAAGATATGCAGTCACATTCTTGGGGACCAAAGGCTTCTTAGGTTTAAATGGAACGCCGATGCGCTCAGAGAGGAATTGCGCCAAATCATCTGGATCGTATCCGTTTAATGCGACATCGAAATCTTCATGCTTTGAACCAGCAGCAGAAACAGCTGGTGGATGGTAGTTTAATATGGGTACGTACGCAATTCCCAGCTCACGGAAAAGCCCCATTGCATCGCCCGCGTCGATCGTCGCAAACACAAGTCGGTCGTGTTCTTTCTTAGATTTCCAACCACGTGCAACCTGTTCAAATGGCTCACGGATCAGACCGCACGCGGCACACCGAAACCTGGGACTAAGAGCCGTCAATTGGACAAAAACAGCATAATCCCGAGGAGCTGCAAGCAGACTTTTGTAAGATTCCTCGTTTAATTTAAGGACGCCGTTCGGCGATTGATGTGCTGCCTTGACCAATTTTTCCTGCAAAGGACTCGCAGCTGCAAACACGCCCATACATGAAAGCAAGGTGCCCAACGCACATAACAGCCACCATGCCCCAATTTTCATGGTTGCAGACGCAGACGTGACACGCTATGTGAGATAGTGAGAGAAGCTCGGACCACGTGCACTCACTTCCCCATCCACTGCCGTCGCCGCCCTCGGATACATTCGTCACGTGGTTCAGCATCAACCAACCTCACGTTTCGTCATGTTGAACATAGCTTACAGTTGGGTGTTTGACGTGAATGGTGCATCATCAGGACAATGCACGAAAAACCCGAAACCAACAGGGGAAGGCTTCGTGCATCTGGATAATTGTAGCTCGGAATTAGCGGCGTTAGCCAATGCACTAGATCGAACACGCACACAACTCAATGACGTTGTCACAATCTGGAAAGATGCGGCAGGCCCAGAACAAGATTCAAACATGGGACGAAGCAATTCGGTATCCAACTCAACCACAAATAACAAGACAGAGCGCGGAAATGTTGTTGATCCAAAAGATGACGAGACAGACGATTATGATGACGAAAATGATGATGGCGAAGACGAGAACTAGGTAAACAAACTACATCACTTGAAAGTTTACACTCGTAGCGAGAAGCAAATATATTGACACTACGATCGCATATCTGTAGCTTTTTTTTGGACAAGTTGTGGATCCAATTCATGTGACAATCTCGGCATTCCCGCGGGCTTGACATGGTGCAGCTCATGACTTACTTCGCGACCCAGACGAGGTGGCGTGGAAGAAGTAATAAATTCAGTGCGAATAGGTAATTTTGCAGCAGCAAGGCGAAGTGCTTTCGTCGTTAAACGATTATGAGTCGACGTACCATCTTTTGCCACTTCTGGGCGTATTTCCACATGACCACCGATCTCAAATATGACCCGTCCCACAGGAACGCTAATAGCTTGTAAGTGATCGACAAAGCAGTTTACGTACCGACATGCCCAATATTCGAAAGACCCTTTTCCCTTACCCATACGAGTCTCATTTCCCTTGACGCAGAAGGGTATGTCGGGAAACACTCGCATAAAAACCTGCGAACCACGAACTACTTTCAACTTGCGCTTCAAAGCTGTTTCAGCAGCAGTGAGCTGAGTTGCAGTAATGCGAGATGGGTCGAGTGCTCGAAGACCATAAACACCCTGTGTCACAGTTGTACCCTTCACAGAGCCACCAGTCGGAAATGGAACGCGTCCTTTTTGAGCTTTGCGGTATTTTGTACGACGAGGTCCTAAATTCGAAGCGCAACGAATTTGTCCTGGTACAGCACTAGGAGGGCTAGGCATGATAGATGAGCGTGCGTCTATCATAGGGGCAGTTAGTGCTGCAAATGATGCGCGCGTCTGAGACAGGAATGCACGAAATGACATGCTCTGGACGTTGGTGAAGTGTAGAAGATATCCCTTCGTCGTTTCACTGATGTGTGTGTGTGTGACTGAATTTGCAATAATTTTATTTCGCGAGCGAATTGTGCACTACGCGTGAAGGGGCCTGCCTATTGCAGCATATATCGACGGAGGCCACTTCGTTTAAATTACCCTTTAGCAAATGTCATACTCGAATCCTACTACATATGAACAGCAAAATGACGATTCATTGAATCGTCTATTTAACAAAGTACATTCATTGGTGTGTGTTTTGGTATAATTGAGTTAACTTTAGCGCGAAGTGACAATCAATATCCATAATGACTCTGAGCAACAACGCGGACTTCTCCAAGACACTGTACGCAGTGACTACTAACGAATAAGTCTAGCACTTTTGACCAACTACGAGAAAATATAAGCGCATCGTCCAGACGTTTTACAGCAAGCATAACGAAGTACACTGGCTCTCATAGAATGACCGCAGCCATTGTGGGCATATTTATTGGACTCTGGGCTCTTTGGTATTTCTTCTTTTAGATTTATGTACTTTAAAACAAAATAATGATGTGTATCCGAAGCGACAGCTATTCTTTCAAGTCAAACTATGGGAGTAGCAAAAAATATACAAGTACTGACGGCTACCATGGTTTCATGGGGAGCAATGCAAAAAGTGGAGAATGTGGGAATTGAACCCACGACCTCATGCATGCTAAGCAAGCGCTCTACCACTGAGCTAATTCCCCGACTGCTGTTGAGAGCCTTGACAATGGCATATATGATACATTTAATATAGTCATAATTGGCCAACAACTTCACAATGGACTTGGCAATCGTCTCTGTTTTCGAGAGCCGCACTTTCTTAAGAACTACGACGAGCCATACTTCTGACGATATGCCTGCATACTTTCAATATCAGCACGAGCCGAGTCTCCTCGCGTCATTTCCATATGCTTGATTATTTGTGCCAGAGTCACCACACTGTACACCTTGACGCCCAGTCGCTTTTCGACCTGCATGATTGCACTCTCCGTGGTCTCCTCTGACGCACGCTCTTGCCGGTCCAGTGCGATCACAACGCCGACCATGGAAGCATCAGGCTGGGCGCTGATAATGTCGACGGCTTCGTTAATAGCAGTACCTGCAGTAATAACATCGTCAACAACAAGGACGCGTCCCTGGAGAGGAGCCCCAATGAGATTACCACCCTCGCCGTACGACTTTGTCTGCTTGCGATTGAAGCAGAAAGGAACATCGCGACCATGAATCCTTGCTAACTCCAATGCAGTCGCAGCTACTAGAGGAATTCCCTTGTATGCAGGTCCAAACAGAACATCAAATTCAATTCCACTTTCCACGATTCGGTTCGCATAGCATTCCGCCATTTTCTGTAGTTTGTGTCCAGTATTGAATAATCCCGCATTGAAAAAGTACGGAGACTCGCGACCAGATTTGAGTTTAAATGGTCCTCCGAAACGCAGAATATTCCACTTGAGAGCAAGGTCAATGTACTCGGACTGGTAGGGTTGCAGCGTTATATCCGACATGATTATGGTAGCACGCTGGAATGTGTATATTATTGACTTGCAAATACAGCAATTCTTACTTCCTGGTAACTTGACCCGTAATAGAACATCAATTCCAAATTTGCCCTCCACGGTTCAACAGCCCCTAGTCCGTCTATGCTGCTGGTGTGAGCGACTACCCACATCACCTCCACGCGTGGAGGACTGACGATCCGTCAAATCCACCAAAGGGCTGGTAGAGTAACGCCGCTGGGATACAAAGCCAAGCTCTCTACAATAAGATGAGCGAGCAGCCCGAAAAGCCGCAAGAGAATTCGATCCTTTCAGAGATTCATTCTCTTGCACCTTACTTCTCATACGATAAATCGAATGGACGCTCAGATGCTTCGACCAGGAAGACGGACGCAGCTCCGCGCCAGCCCCACCAAGGTCTACAAGAAAGCATGATGCTTTGGGAGAACAGACGTAAAGAGTATGTTCATGGAAGCTAACAAAACCAAAAGAATATTAGAAGAAGCAAATGACCAGGTCGTGGTCGATCGTCAACATCGTCGCATGACGCCGCATTTGATGGATACAAATGCCCGACTCACAAGTTCCATGACAAATATTGGCTCAAGTGTCTTGGCTGACCCGACAGCATCAGAAAGCCTTACAAATTCCGTCATCATGCCGTGGGCTAGTGCGTCTATAAAAAATGATATTGTGCGCATCATAGCCCAGTGGCTGGCTGATGAGGGATTCGGCGCTACACGGCAGGCTCTATTAGAAGAGGCAAGTCTAAAAGTGCGAGGACATGATGATGAAGTCAATGAAAGACATAAACTACGTACTTTCCTTCTCGAAGGCAATTGGACGGAGGTTGAAAAGTTGTCCTCCAAGCCGTTTCTCAAAAGTCACAAGCCATTTCTGTACGCGATTTTTCGACAACAGTTCCTTGAGTTTATCGAAAATCGTGAATTCCAAAAAGCATTCACATTTCTTATGAAGCGGCTAAAGCCGCTCGAACACTATCAGCCACACGCAGCGGAGTTCGGTGATCTTTGCTACTTACTCTCTGCTAAAAGTGTCACAGATGCACCGTCTTTCCGCATGTGGGAGGGAATCCAGCCTGGTCGAGAAGCACTAGTCGCTGACTTCGCATCGTTCCTTGAGCCGGGTCGCCTTGATCGGGAACAGCTGCTTCCTGAGGAAAGTGATCCTGTTACTACGCCTCCCAACAATGTGTTTGTTCCGCCCCACAGGCTGCTGACGCTCTTGCACCAAGCCATGGCATATCAGGTGGAATTTGCTCGTTACCAAAAGCGCACAGTACCTGTTGTATCGACACTTCTGCACGATTACTCCGGTTTCGTTGTGCCGAACCGATGCCGCATGACACTGCGCGGGCATACGCAGAATGTCAAATGCGTAAGATTCGTTGGCGATGACGGCGGAAAGATTGTAAGTGGATCGAGCGATTGTACTGTGAGGTTGTGGGACACAGCAACAGGCGCATGTGATGCAGTTCTAGAAGGGCATGGGAGCCGAATTTGGGATGTTGATGCTTCTCGTGACGGAGCATGGGTGAGCAGTGCCAGCAGTGATGCAACAGTGCGTCTCTGGAATGTGGAATCGAAGCTATCGCATCTCACTCTTCGCTGTGGCTTTGGAGATGTGTACTGCTGTCGCTTCAGCCCTGATGAGGGGCACATTGTGACAGGAGGATATGATAAACTCGTTCGTTTGTTTGACTTGGCGAGTGGCTCAGCCATCCGAATGTTTCCAGGTCATGAGTTGGGTGTCTCTTCGGCCGTTTTCAGCCCACAAGGTAGTTTGATTGCGACAGGAGCAAAAGACACGAGCGTGCGCTTCTGGGACACTCTTAGCGGCGTATGTGTCCGTACGCTACCAGGGCATCTCGGTGAGGTCACCTCGGTCGAGATGAGCGACGATGGTCGGCAGCTACTGACGTCGTCAAAAGACAATTCACATCGACTGTGGGATATGCGCATGCTCCGTCCGCTGCAGAGATTCAAAGGACACCAAAATACCTCAAAGAACTTTATTCGGTGTGCCTTTGCGCATCCTAGTCTGATTGTGAGTGGCTCAGAAGACGGGCTAGTATGCATGTGGGGCCAAGAGTCACCTCTAACCTTGCAAACACTCGAAGGCCATGGTATCGAGTCAACAGCACGAGCCGATGGCAGTACGACTGCACCCTTTGCCGCGTCGGAATCGGTGTTTGCACAATCCCATCATGGCCGCAAGCAGGTCGTGGTGTACAGTGCAGTTTGGAACAAAGTGCAAGGTCTGCTTGCGAGTTGTGCGGACGACGGCACGGTCCGCTTGTGGGACTGGACCCCGCCACACGAAACACATGCGTAACGCAAATGCTTCCGATTATCCCGTTTCTTTCTCAATATTTATTTTTCTTCTTCTCGAAAGAGCCTTGCTTCGTTACGTGGCTCCATTCATTTCAGCTTAATTTTTTTTCGTGCTCGAGTAGGTTACTGTATTTTAACGGGAATGACGCTGATAAAACCGCCTCCAAACTCGTTCGTCAGTCGCTGGTGCTCGGTGCTTGAAAGCATGTGGACGATATTGCATTAGTTCCCGTTTGGCTTTCTCCGTCGCTTCGATATTCTGGAGACGCGCGTGCAGACCAAGCTCAACTTCAGGCACACTTGTCAACAATGCCGTGGTTCGTGCACCATCGTTGTCGTGGTGTTGTGCATGCTCAGAAGAGCCTGGATTAGCTAGTTTTCGCATCTCTTCATCCGAAGTGAAAAGACCAGAACGATGACGCTCCATTTGGTGCTCCACAAACTCGTTCCTGATACGTAAGAACGATGATATCAAAGTGAATGCATACGTACATCCGGACATCAGTGTTCGCAAAGTATGATTCGCCCTGAAAGTTTGACTGATTTACAAGACGTGCAGCACGCCCTTCAGTCTGGGGTGCAACATAAGAAGATGGCGTTTCGTCCCGATCCTTCAAAGTGCCATGATTTAGGCTATCAACATCTAGACCCCCCGGTTTTTTGTGTGAGTGGCGCAAAGACACGAGCTCGTCAAGAGCGACAGATGAAGCTCCTTCATTATCATGCTCGATTGAATATAAGGACGTGACACGCCCTCCGCGTCCAGTGCGTGCACGCTTTTTGAACAAAGGACGCGTCTCATCATAGCTCATGTGTTCAGCTAATGCTCACGATGCCAGGTCGCCAGCAATACCTGCGATGACTCAGCAGCAGCATAGAGCAATCAACAGTGCAGATTTAGAGAATCAGTTTCACGTACTTTCCCTCCACTTCCAGGTGTCGCTTGTTCTAAAGACAAAGGAGTATTGGATCAGCTCTGTGCTGCCATTCACTTTCATAATTATTGTATGAATTGTTGTACATGCCAAGGACGTTTCTAAGAAGTATAATATACGTGGAGTTGAATGATGGTCGCCGGGCTATTTCTGGCACACTCGCTTGTATGGATAATGAAGGCAACATAATACTTCATGAAGCGACTGAGCACACACTAGGAGAATCGAACCAGTCGGAGCGATTTATCCCACTTGTAATGATTCCTGGAAAACACATTGCTCGTGTGGCGACGCCTATTTCAGATTTGGATCCAAGTCTCTATCTCTAACCAACCTTACTTGGGCATGTTTTGCTGCAGCTTCTCGTAAATCTAGCAAATTCGTTAGATACGCAGGTTTACTTTGACTGGTTTGTACGTACAGCCTGGAGCTCTTCCTTTGGTGGTTGCGTAGATGGCCAGCCAACCACAAGACCCTTCTCAGTCGAAGGCTTCGGGATAACATGGACTATCTGTTAGCATTGGTTTATTTCCCTCTTCGCATACGTACAATGGACGTGATCCACGACTTGATGTGCCATGCGGCCATTGTTCTGTAAAATGTTGTACTCCGCAGCACCCGTCGCGATAGCCAATTTTTTTGCAATAGGAAGAATATCTTGCAAATAGTCGTCGGGAAGCTCGTGCATCTTGGCGGCGTGGTACTTAGGGATCACAAGGCTATGGCCCTGCGAGCAAGGACCGATATCAAGGAAAGCGTACGACTTATCCGTTTCAAAGAGCTTCATGGAGGGAATTTTTCCATCAATGATCTTGCAAAAAATGCAGTTAGCATCGTGCGACATCTTAGATAATTGGCGGAACAAGGATTGAGTTGGCTTAAGTATGTTGGGCAAGCACCTAGAAAAGAGGTCGTGTGCAACAGAGGTGGGGTGGGTGTCGTGCGAGCCCGCCGAATTCCCTCCCAACGTCCGTGCATGAGTCTGTCACGTGGTTCACCAAATGACACGCGCACGTCTGGATGGACAGACAGTCATGCCCTGACGCACTTCCAAGTCACCCCCACTCGTGCGCGATTTGTGACATTAAACAGACCTTCAGCGCTATTGCGGCGTCTTGGTTGTGCCCAGTCAGTCTCTTGTCTAGCATTTTTTTTCTTTCTTTATACCTTGAAAAAAAATCATGGCACCCACAGTATACTGGACGCCGCCGATGCGAACGGTACCAAGCTCGATGGATGACTTGGAGCATGCCGTGGCGCCTAGCGCAAAGCCTGTACCAACACCGGAATCCGTACCTGATGTAACTCCATCATTATGTCTGTCACTCATCGAGTTCAAAGGTATGTTCTTACATACTTCTAAATACTTACGTGCGTAAACAGATATGCTTCGTCAGTTCCGTGCAATAGATGATGGAGTAACGTTGCGTTTGAACCGCGCATTTGCTCAATCTCGTGACTTAGGATCTTCTTCGCCACCATCTCTATTGCAACGACATGACAAGTCCTTCTCCTCTTCTTCAGCTGCTGACTTGGGCCGTTCTACTTATGCCGTTGTCTCCGAAACGATGTGTGAGTCGATTTGGTCAGAACTCGCCCTACTATGGAAACGACGTGAGGATACCATACGATATTGCATTGATATAAATGCTCAGACACAGCAGCAGCGAAATGCGGCACCTCTGTCCCAGGATGACCGTCTCGATTTGGACCGAGCAAAGGCATCTCCTATCGAAACATCTGAGGTGTCTCTGAGTCGTGGGGAATCGACGGCTGATTTCACGACACGCCAACTACGAAATGAACTGAGCATCGAAGCTATTGTGCGAAGAAGATCATTGGATGGTACGTCACAGTGACTAAGGGATAGAATAGCTCATGCACCACTCTAGCATTTAAATCGCGATGCCGATTATTCAAGCCATCATTTAAATCATCATTAACTGACTCGGAGCGCGAGCGTGCGTTTTGGGAAGGACGCTAGGCGTCGCCCTCGGAGGTTGTCCCGATCATTATCCGAACATTGACTCTACAGCTACATCCTTCTCCAATCGTTAAGAAAATACGCACGGTGAAGAGCAGGTCTCGAGAACGAATGGTTATAAATAATTCCAATCCATGGAAGAGTTTACTCTACCAGTAAGAAAAAACTGGCCTATGTAACTTATCCCGCGCACTTTGTTTCCGCGTGATGCGCACGCACTTAAAGGCGCTCGGTCAGTAGCTTGGGATCCAAGCCATTGAATGAAATGTCATAAATTGTCTTGAATAGCGGGTACTCTTCGATCTTGCCACGCGATTGCAGAAACTCGTACACGTCCCTGGTTGTCTCCGTGCCTTGTAGCTTCTGGCCGTTCAAGAGCTCGGCCTCCAGTACATTGAATGGCTTGCCTGTCTTCACAAAAGCTTCAGCACACTTGCGGTTACGACCGCCAAAGCACGTAGTTATGAGATCAGCCACACCAGCACTTGTTTCGGTGAAAGTTTCAGGGCGCACATCTTTGAAGAACTCGAGCGCGAAACGTCGCATCTCCATCAAACCGATACGCATGATGGCGGCCTTCGCATTACCGCCCCAACCAAGACCATCTACGAAGCCGGCACCCACAGCCACGATATTCTTCAATGCACCACACAGACTCACACCCGCCACGTCTTCAATCATGCCCACGCGGAACTTATGCGTGTCAAAGAGCTTGACATAATACTCAGCCAACGCGCGTTGGTGTGGACGATATCCGACAGTTGTCTCCGAAAAAAGACCAGACGCTACTTCATTCGCAATGTTTGCGCCACTTAAGGCTGCACAAGGAATGCCGAGTGCCTTTTCGATCACGTCAGGGAAAATGCTGATGTTCTTGTCAGCGACTTCCACACCCTTAATCATTGAGATAGCATGTGCATCAGGCGCCAAAGCATGCTTGAGTGACTTGCAAACGTTCAGAATAAACTGCAAGATAGGATGTTAGCTATCGTATCTCTGTCACGTACACATAAAAGTGTAATTAAGCACGTACCTGATGTGGAAGGACAAAGACCAGCAATGTGGCATCACGAGCAGCTTCTTCGGGACTGGGAGTCGCGACGACATTTTCCGGAAGCTTGGCATGAGGTAGATATTTTGTGTTGACGTGATCCTCGTTGATAATGCTGGTCAGTTTGCGACCATCGACCTATTAAGTTTGTTAGGCACCCTGCACTTTTGCAATTATCGAGTTGCGTACGTACAATTTCCTCGTACACATACATGTGTACGATCGGTTCAAAGACATCCGAGTGGCGGGCAGTATTGAACCCTGCCATGTTAGACGGTCTACTACAACAGGCACGTCACGAAACCCATCACGTACCTGCAATTTTTGCGATTGCGCTACCCCTGACTTGTGTCAGTCCAGTTTTCGCACATTTTCAAAAAAAAAAAATACATACCAGTTACCAGAGCCGATGATAGCAACCTTTTGCTTGTGTGCGACCATAATGCTACTGAAAGTCCGAGAACTTGGTGTACGACAAGCAAGGAGACGAAGCGGGGTTAATGAGCACCCTCCTTTCATGCTACCAAAGAAAAATTGTTTAGACGCCGGGACTCTGCCGATTGGATATTAATAAACATTAATACGCCTGCAGAGAGTGCTGAATGGATACCGACGTTACGAAGCGCACCAATCAAATGGAAAGGATACATAATACAGCTCCAGTACAATGCACGCACAATTGAATGTGCATGCGAAAGTGTGCTGGGCAGAAGGCGAAATGGATAAATAAATGGCTGCTAAACAGATCGGATCTGGTTTAATTGCGCCTCAAATGGCGCAAAAGACGCTCCTGATCCATTGCAGATTGTCGCCGTGCTGGCAAAGACTGGGACAATTGTCAGGAGCCGACATGTAGAAGGGGATATTTGAACACTTACTGTTTCAAGGATTTGCAAAGTATTGTACACAGATTGAAGTGTTGCCTCTGCGCGGCTTTTTGCATCCATGTCATTCCGCAGGGGCTGTCCACGGGCAATGGCAGGGAAACGTGCATGCTGTTTGGACTTACGCAGTCTCTGTTGACGAAGCTCTTCCTTAGCATCCGCTAAAGATTTCAGTGCTTCCGCACGTCTTCTCAAGGCTTGCGCATATGCGATAGGAACGGTTTTTCGACAGTCCACGACACGCTCCGTCTCATCGTCCACACTATCGGACAAAGACTGAACTCGCTGAGAAAGAGCTTCGTTGAATGGCTCCATAGCTAGTTGAGAATGTCAATTTTTACAGGTTTTTAAAACTCACCTGCTTCTTGTTTTGCATAGTCAGAGAGTGCAAGACCATTGATGTGCACATTGGGTATGAGACGTGTGCGAGCAGCATAGATCCACTGCGAAACATATAAGCTGGAATATACGTACGCGAGAAAGGGCATGATTCATTGTATCTTGCAATGAAGCAGCATTTCGGCCGCGTGTACGCAATCGTTCGGAGCCAATATCAAGCGCATATGCATGCACCGCGTGCACGATGAAGTCAAGATCACTGGGATGTTCCAAGTCCACAGGCGGAAGTTCCTTGGGCATGATTCTTTTTTCCGGAGATTTGGTATCAGCCTGAAATCCTCAAAGAACGGTAGGACGGCTAACACTGTATGTGAGCTTGTGTGGGCTAGGCCAATACGGCAGCAAAACAATTAGGCTCTTGCTGCTGACCCCCAATAAATTATACACGACGCGCCCATAGTTTCGGGGTCGATGCTTACGTCAGCTACACGAAAGTACCTCCTCCTTGAGGGCTAGAATGACACCTCGACCCTGGCCTTGTCTGCTTGCTACATACAAGGTGCGTCGGGGCACGGCCCATGTCACGTCGGAACCGAAGCGCTCTTCAGTCTGTGGACTTTGATACAGACGAGAGCGTGTCTGTTCAACTCGATGAAAACTATGATGACGGTCTTGCATTGACAGGATCTGGCGTATGGAGCTCGAAAGGACCTAGCGAAGCAGGGCCTCGAGTCAGCGTGCAAAAGACCGCCGTATTACACACAAAGTGGGCATGGCGTGGACTCGTTGATGCAAGCAGCATTGAAGGTGCTGTACTATTGATGAAATCGTACGTGAATGCGACAAAGAGAGGACAAACTCACAGCGCAGATCACACGAGCTGCGCGTCGGCATTCTCAAAGGACTGGTTCTGAGCGGGATTATCTGCACGGTCGTATATATATGCAGTTTGTCTCTGATACCCACATGGGAAATGACCTCGAACCGTGACAGTGCATGGCCGGACATGTCTCATGCAACGGATCGGAAGGACGCGTCTGCTTCCACATGGTTCGGCTCTGTGGGGAATGTGTTTTGGCTTTACCCACTAATTACTGGAAGCTATTTGATCGCTTCGACATGGAGTGTTGGCATCGCTGAAGCTGCATTCATGGCGCAAGGTATCAAGCCGCATCCCAAAGGCGGGAGTGAGACTGCATGGATCGAATACGCCGTCCGCACGGTGTTAATTCTTAATTACTCATTGATCTGCTTTGCATTGCAAAACTTGCCCGTCGTGGGTCGCATCTTATCTTTCCTGGTTATGAGCTTTGTTGATGGATTTTTTTGCTTCGAGCAAATTTGGTCCGTTCGCGGTTGGCCACTGGAAAAGCGGCTGCGCTTCGCCGAGTCGCATTGGTCTTTTCTCATGGGATTTGGCATCCCATCGACTATGATCTCTTTTTTCCACCCTAGCGGTCTTCTCAATTTGATGCTTTTCATGCTTGTATTTCCTATTTGTACGCTACTCGCTTACCTAGCCGTGCCACAGCCTCAAAGCACATCATTTGGTGCGCAGACTGCGATGCTTCCCTCCACGATGCACGGTCGATCACACGAGCCGCATTTGTCCCTGTTCTTACCAGCGCGAATTCCTTTGTTCTGGCCAACGGTCCGCGTCCGCCGCTGGCTTTTGTCGCGCATACCACCTGCTGTGCCTCCTAAGCCAATCGGTGTAGGCATGCCCCGACGATCCATGTCGACAATGCCCGCTCCTACAACGGCATTACCACGCCGGTCTGCAGCTTCATTCGTCGGCGGTGCATGGTCAAGCACGCCGAAAGGACGGATGGTATCTGCACCTGTGCTTGACAAAGCGTCAATGAGTTATGAGCATAATACGAACAAAGGGAATCCATTGCATGCTTCAGCAGTAAGCATTCCCATGTCTGAGGCATTAGAAGCGCGAAAAATGCAAAAGCGTGCCTGAGGAAGACGACTATGGAAGATCCTTGTGCAAGTGTAGGTTGCGGGACGAGGCGCCAACATGGAGACGAATATTACCGTCTGGACGCAGCCATTGTTGTGTGGACGTGTTCCAAATGGAAAGGTCATAGTGACTCAGATGATGTGAAATAGTGCGATTTTGGCCGGCAGGAATCCACACACGATCAAATGCTCGTAGCACACGTGGCGGCTCGCCGCTCTTTTTAGGGAATCCGACGTACAGTTGGGGCACTTCATGTCCGTCGAATTTACCGGTATTCTCAACCTGGAACGTAACGTTGTAGGCTTTCTTGAACAGCCACGACGGCAGTCCAGTGGTGGCATTCTTGTGACCCCAGTGGTCATTCCAGTTCTTTAACTTCGCGTCGCCCACGTAGGCAACATTTAAGTCGTGGTATTTGAACTGCGTGTACGAGAGACCGAAGCCGAACTCGAAGCGAGGCGAGATATTTTTGTGATCGAACCAGCGGTAATCAACCATAAGGCCCTCGGTGAAATTGATCTGAGGATGGTGTATCTTGCTGTTGTACATTACATCGGCCGGATAGTGCTTGCGCTCCTTGGCTATAGTGTACGGAAGACGACCAGAAGGATTGTAGTCCCCGTACAGTACGTCGACGATTGAGCTGCCGCTTTCAGAGCCAGGTAAATTGGCCCAAAGCACCGCAGTGACATTCGGGTGCTCGATCCAGTCTTCCATCAGCACAGGACCGACAGAATGCACGATGACCACCGTGTTGTTGTTCACCGATGCAACACTCTTGATCAGTTGCTCACCACTATTCCACAACGTTAGGTTGTTTCGATCTCCCATGTTGGCCGACTTGTTCTGCGGATGCGACTTCGGGACAGAGCCAAATCCTTCACCAGACAAGGACGTCACAAACACGAGCGCCACATCTGTGTAATTTGCAACCTTCTTTGCATTCTCGTGATTAAAGTCATCGAACGACCAGTTCACACCGGTATTGTTCTTGCGGGCACGCGCTTGAAGTGCCTCGTAGGGCGAAATCAAGTACGAATATTCCACAGAACCAGAGCCCCAGCCTTCGCCCAGGGCACCGAACGGCCATCCAATCCGATCGTCCCAGTAGTTTGGACCAAGTGGGAAAGGACTGGCATCAGAGCCGACGATTGCAATCTTTCTGGGTTTCTTCAGGGGCAGTGTCTCATTCTTGTTCTTAAGCAAAACAGTGCCAGCATTCACCACGTCACGAGCGATGATGCTGTGATTTTTGGTGGCATCGACGTGCGCGTTCGTCATTGGATCATTGATGTCCCAGAAGTTGAAATTCGTCTTAGGGAAATCTTTATCCTGGCCTACCAAGTAGTAGCCTGCAAGAACACGCGTCGCCATGTCACGTACACGCCACTCTGGGACAGAGCCATTGGATACAGCGTGCGTCAAGTTTGGCCCCCAGAAAGAAGAGTTCGTATGAAGTTCCTGACAACAATGTGCATCGCCAGGCATCGACATATCAAGACCAGCAAGAGCCGATGCTACGCCCGAGTGATGCGCACCCCAGTCCGTCATAATATAACCTTGGAAGCCAAGCTCTGTCTTGAGGCGCTGATTGATGAGAAGTGAGCTTTGTGAAGACCACGAGTTGTTCACAAGGTTGTAAGCAGTCATAAATGCCGCAGCGCCTGCAAAGGCTCCCCGCATGAACGGATGCATGTAGATCTCGCGCTCTGTGCGCTCATCTAAGTTCGATGATCCCGTGTTTCGAAAGTGCTCTTGTTCATTCGCGGTGTAATGCTTGACGGTTGCCTGCACGCCCTGAGACTGGATACCACGCACATGATGGTGTGCGCCCTCGCCATTCAGATAAGGGTCCGCACCAAACCCTTCCCAATTACGCCCAGCTAAGGGTGCTCTCATGACATTGACCATAGGTCCAAGGTGCACGTGAATGCCCTTCGTGCGGAACTCATCACCAATCGCCTGGGCCCGCGCATACATCAAGTCTTTGGAGAACGTTGCTCCCACAGTAATGGCAGGAGGAAACACCGTCACAAGATCTACGCCGCGCGGACCCGTGGGACTGTCATGCACACACAGCCCAGGAAACCCAATCTTTTTAACGGGGCCAATGTTACCCACACAGAGACCGTTGCCAAATCCAGTTCCTGTCACAATTTTAACCATATCATCCATACTCAGCTTCGCTAGCGCGTTGCGCGCGCGCTCCACAGGTTCAGCCCACACCCCACGTCCAGTGGTGTTGGGACTGTGAAGGTAAGGAGGGCTGTGCGGGAACTTATCACTACCAGCAAATGGTACATGATGGATCTTGGGAAGCCCCTTCGCCGTGTCTGGCATTTCATGACCGTCGGAATCGTCACGGCGAACCCATCCTGCTTGGGTACAGCAAACTACGCCTATCACCCACACCAAAAGCTGAAGCCAATACATGGTGGGAGTGATTCACGTCGTTTGAGTATACATTGGCACTTATTCAAATTAGTCTTGTTCGCCAGAGGAAACCCTGCTCGGTAGGTTTATATTAGGAACCATTACCGCTAAATACATGCATGCTGCAGTTGTATTTGCCTAATAAAATGGACCCTAGCATGCACATACGTGAATTTGGTGACATGTATTCTCACGTGATGCAAACTTCCTGACCCCATCACGCGAGCTCACTGCCGAACGACCGTGCGCCATCAAACGTTTTACGCACAACCACTGAACCAGGTTGAGACGAACATGTCAAGCCAGGATACTTCATTCCATATTCAGTAAGTCTACTAGCACTAACCATAGACCACATCCAGCAAAAGGTATGTGGAATAAAGGATACTTACGGTTGAGACAACAACCCGCGTGCTGATTCACACGAGCATGATGCTGTAAGTGGCGCTATCCATGCGCCACCAGGCATCCAAAAGCTTGACGAGCAAACGGCATCGCAGTTGGAGGCACCGAAATGTAAGTATGATTGTAATCACAATCTCTGAAACTTCACAATCAGCCGACGAGGAGCTACAGAAACGCTCGGAGGAACTCAACAAATGAAGTAAGCTTCGCAACCTAGATGTATCAAATCAGGGTTGGACGCTGATTAAAACCAGTGTGAACGAACTAAAATGACAACAAAGCTGCAGATGGGTTTCGTATGCGACGCCAACCGGCCCATGCACCAAACGATACAAGGCTTACGATGCCCATAGCCCGTAGAACCAGAGCAACGATCAAGGCACGACGGACACATGAACTATGGTGCGGTTAGTAGCAGCACATGTGTAGCGTAAGCACGTACTAGAATGCGGCGAGAGTGAGACCCGACCAATGAGCCTGGCGTTCTAACTCAGTTCCGATACACTGTGCCCATTTACGCAAAATGGCTCGATAGCGCCAACCAAAAATCCAAATCCAAAAATTGATATCCGGGTAACCGAAACGAGGGAACACCTCCACTATGCTTGGTGCCTTGCATGCTACCCCAGACGTGGTTGCAGTTGGTGAGCCAAATAGCCACGACGAAGGAGAGTGCGAAAGGACGGACTTAACCGCATGTACAATCAATGCTTCATGTGCATGTCTTTCCTTCTGGTACGTCGCCATGTGGGCGAGAAAGTCGAGAGACATGCCCAGCGTGAGACCCCAAAGTTGCAATTGGGGGGTCGTTTCTGCGAGGTACGCACGCTGGGATTCATCAAGCAGGTGTGTTTCCTCTGCTTCCTCACTAGCGGGCAAGCCTGGTTTTTCCGGTAGAGAAAAAATGTCCTTGGCTTCCTTGAACGCCATGGCCGTTGGTGCATTAGGCAGCTGGATAGTGCGGAACGTCATTTTGCCGATCAAGAGCCCAAGAAGCAACCGCATGTTGGAGTTTTGTGGCATATGCCGTGCGACTTCAACATGCAGCTTGCCCCAGTTCGGCGTAGGTGTAAAGAGCAGATAAAGCGGGATCCAGTGCAGGGAAGCAACTTCGCTCAGTTGCAAATTCGGCACAGGAGAGAATGGAGAAAAGTGTATAAATACATAGGGACTCAGAATCATGAGCAAACGCTTCCCGAGACTGCTTGTGATTTCTCGGTCCTCTAAATGGCCCACATGAAGAAACTCTTTGTCGGCAAGATCGATGCCCACTTCTTCCCATGTTTCACGCATTGCCGTGTATAAGCCATTCTCATCTTCTTCGTCTCTCCGACCGCCGGGAAATGCAACATGAGAGGACCAATTGTCGTTCGGGCGCACAGCACGTTGAATGAACAAAAGCTCAGGCGTGCCGCGCTGCACCCAGGGTAGCGCAAAGAATTGGCGCAAGCGTGCATCCACGCCCATTTTTCCATTTGCATCCTGTTGCATGGTAGATGGAAACAGGTGAGAGTCCTCTTCCATTACTTGACCATGCCGCCATTTAGCTCGGAGCCACGCCTCATCTTCAGCCGTTGGCCGTACATGAAAAATTAGTGCGACACTCGCACGCCTTGGCTGCGTCGGAGGACTTTCAAGAACACGAGGAGATACTTTTGATATTCTTACGAGGCCATGCTGCAAGTGTGCTAGCAAGTGGGCCGACATGATACGTTGCCTGAGGGCAAGCCAAGCCGAATGCTTTTCACCAGATCCGGTTCCACGCGGTTCGCCAATCTATGACATGTGGAGGCTGGATATATTGGGTAGCTTGCCCCCATCGAATCCCCCCACTTGTTTGGACAAGGGTCTGAAGGAACCCAGACTAGTCAAGTGCGTCACTGCAATTATTTTTGATTCATCGCGTTAGACATTCCTCGACGCCGCACACGAAACTCAACCCTCTTAATCGAAGCCTGAAACGGCACTGCAACGCGAGCAAGGGCGATAAGCAGATACGCAATTTGTTTCTTCCCTTCAAAAGATAGGATGGGAAAGCACTATTGTGGTACGTCATCTGTGAACTAACCTCCGAAAGACTACTGCGATGTTTTTTTGACTCACGACTCGACATCAGTTCGAAAAGCTCACAACTGCGGTCGAAATCATTTGCAGAATGTGCGTGATTATTATGCATCTATTTCTCCGTATGAAATGCAAGCCATTGCAGACAGCATTTTAAGGGAGTACCAGAAGCGAGGTCTCCCGCCCCCCATGGAGTTGGTCGCGCCTCAATTGGCATACAGACTGCCTCCTCCCTCGCTCATGCCGAATGGCCGCGCACCTTTCATGGGGGGCGCGGCTATGCGCCCACCGCCTGGGATGCCTGCCCCAGATTTCTCTAAGCCTCCGCCTGGCGTGCCGCTGCCGGACTTCTCCAAGCCCCCTCCTGGCATGCCGCCGCCAGACTTTTCTAAGCCACCACCTGGCTTGATGACACCTGACTTTTCGAGGCCACCTCCTTCTATGACACGACAGACCCAGTCACTGCCGCCCCGACCAGCGCCATCGCGATCGTAATCCGAGTAAACATCAGTCTAGTATGATACCCCATTGCCGTGGTCCCTATTCATGGTTCATTGGTTGAGGAAGCGCTTAATTTGTGTTTCGAACGCTTACCTCCCTGTGCAATTTTGGCCTTACGCTTATTTCGCTCGCGCTGTTCGCCAAACTTCTCGTCATGCAATTCCATCGATGCCACACGCTTAGCAGCTGAAATGTGTGAGAGACGATCAAGCACTTGTGCTTCAGGCAATTCGAGTTCATCTAGTCTCTTGTGGATTTTAGCCTCGATGGCTTGGATCAATTCGACATCATGCTCAGTGACGAAACTGACGGCCCAGCCACGTCGACCTTTTCGTGCTGTTCTACCCACACGATGAATATAGTCTTCCCACGCGGCCGGTACATCCCAATTTACGACGAGTTCCACATCAGGTACATCCAATCCACGGCTGCCGACATCGGTCGATATCAAAATCGGAACGCGGCGCGCGCGAAACATTTGTAGATTGTGCAAACGTGTGAACTGAGGAAGCATTGAATGTAAGGAGACATTTGGTATGCCCAACTCTGTAAGCATACGCGATAGTAGCTCAGCATTTTTGCATCGAGATACAAATACGATAGTAAGAGGAAATGAAGGCTCTTCGCCGCCCTTTATTTTCGGTGCCTTATGAGTTCGATACACATCTGACAACTCAGCATGGACTTTGACCTTGTTTTCGCATGGTGGATTGTTCAACAAATACACAAGATACGGCTCGCGCATGTGGGACGGTACAAGTGTGTATTGTTGTATGAGGGAATCTGGAGTGGACGTGTCCATGTCAATCTTTCGAAGCAGAGGCGGTAGCTTTCCTGGCTCTGGCGTCTTTTCTGTAAGGCGTTCAATTTCTGGCGTTAGCGTGGCTGTGAATAGCAGTGTCTGGCGCATGTGTGCAGGAGGCAGGATCGAAAACAGGTACGCAAGTGCAGGAGCAAACGTAGGCGAAAGGAGCCGATCAGCTTCATCAAGCACGACAAATTTACATCGCTCAAGACCCCACTCCTGAGCCGCTCCTGAAGATAGCAGGTCTACAAGGCGACCAGGCGTTGCCACAATAATATGTGGCCGTTGCTCTCCTAACTCATTCGCTTGTCTAGTCATGTCCATACCACCCAAAACAAGCGCACACTTCAGCCCCATGCGACTCCCTTGACCAACCGCAAGAAATTGCTCGTGTAACTGCACACCCAACTCGCGAGTGGGTGTTAATATTACTGCATATCCACCGACCATGTCTTTGAATAGATTGTGTAGAATTGGCAAAGCAAATGCAAGCGTCTTACCAGAACCCGTCTCCGCACCTCCGATCACGTCGCGTCCTTCTAAAATCGCCGGAATGCATGCTGATTGAATTGGTGTCGGCACATTAATGGCCACCATCCTCAGCGCCCGGACAAGAGGCGTACATATACCCAGCGCCGAAAAGTTTTTTGCATCTGCTTGATCCGACATAGGATCCTTGTTACACGATGTCAGTGCGCGCGCAAAAAAAAATCAAAGTATTCAAAATGAATGTAGCAGCCGCACACCACACGCACCCTAACAAAAAAATCTTGTCTCGCCTGCATGGTCGTCCACGCGCAGATGAGACACGTACTTATCACGTGCATTGGTCGAAGCCTGCACTGGAGCCGCTACTTTTAACTTTATTTCACACAGTATGACGGCCTCAGCAACGGAGCTATACGCAGCGGCGTACGTGATCAAGCACTTCTTACCATCAGGGACTTTTGCTGTATGTGACTCCCTCTCTATCTCTAACAAGATAGTGATTCCTATTGGTACAGCGACCACATCGGTGGGCGCGTATATCGCCGAATGCCAGCGAGTATTAAGCTCAATGGCCGATGAGGGAATCCATTTTGAGGTGAGTTCGTCCATCAAGATTTTAACGCTTTTGCAGCTTCAGTATGTTTTAATCTCGCTAATATATGCAGTGGCTATGGAACGAACGTAGAGGGGCCAATTTCGGCAGTCTGGCGTGCATTGCAAAGATGCCACGAGGCTGTGCATGCTATGGGCGTTGAGCGGATTGCGACAGACATCCGGCTGGGAACGCGCACAGATAAGCAGAATGGTGCTCCAGAATGGTCAAATGGGCTGACAGAGAATCAGCGCAAACGTGAGAGTGTCTTGCGTCGTCTCGGTTAGATTTTAATTGACTTTTTTTGCCATCTTTGGTCATTAAAATGCATATCGAGTCATTCCGTAATTGTGTAGCTTAAAAAGAGTGGAGAGGTATGACGAATCTCCTAGGTGTCTTTTGCTCAAATTAGGTCAGAATTTAGCATCGGTGCGTGTACTCCTTCCTCCGACTCTTGATGTCTTGCACACGCCGAGCTCAACTAGGCCGAACGATCTTAGCACGAAACTATGCAACAGGACGAGCACCATGTTCTTTGTACATAAAGCCAACTCATCCTGACATGCCAAATACTTCGCTCTCTTCTGACTTGCGATGCATGCTACATCGATTCAGTGAAACAACGCTTGGAACGTATGTGCGTCCTCCTGTTGTGTTCTCGCACGGTCGAGGTATGGATCTGTACGCCAAGCTTCCCAAAGAAAATGGTGGCAATCGTCGCTACCTAGACTTTACGGCAGGTATTGCTGTCAATTCACTCGGGCATGCAGATCATCAAATCGCCGAGCTTGCTGCTGAGCAAGCGAAACAGCTGGTTCATTGCAGCAATCTATTCCTTAACGAATGGAGTGGAGAGCTTGGATACCGTTTAGCAGCCATGACACGTCAACACGGTGGACTGGGTCTTGAAAGGAATGCGCCACCAGCTGCGCAGGGACAAGACTTGCGGACTTTTGTGGCCAACAGCGGAACGGAAGCCAACGAAGCTGCGCTTAAGTTTGCGCGCAAAGTGGCCAAGCCCAGCAGTAAGGTGCTCGTGGCCTTTCAAAACGCATTCCATGGTCGTACCATGGGTGCTCTATCTGTAACACCGAATCCGAAGTACCAAAGTCCGTTCATGCCTTTGATCGGCGAAGTGCGTGTAGGCGCACTCAACAATATGAGTGAAATTGAGTCTCTCGTGCGCGATGATGTGGCAGGTGTGATCGTCGAACCTATTCAAGGAGAAGGCGGGATTCTTCCTGCGCAAGTTGATTGGCTTAAGGCTCTTCGCCAACGATGCACGCAAGTCGGCGCCACGCTCATCTATGACGAGATCCAATGTGGTTTGTTCCGTACTGGCACCATGTGGTGCCATTCAACTATGCCAGTCGAGGCACATCCAGACATGGTCACAATGGCTAAACCGCTGGCAAACGGGTTTCCTATTGGAGCCGTGCTGATGCGTCCTCACGTCGCACAGGCGATTGTCGCAGGTGACCATGGAACGACGTTTGGTGGTGGTCCATTTACGTGCAGGATAGCTCATCATGTTCTAGGGCGTCTATCCGAGCCAAGTCTGATCCAAAATGTTCGAGCTATGTCAGAGCACCTTGTATCACGCCTCAGGCTGATTGGCGAAATGTTTGATGATCTCGTGCAACGTGAGACCTGCCCTCGTGGTCGAGGTCTACTGCTGGGCTTCAGCATGCGAAACGCTGCGCATGCTGCTCAGGTTGTGAAGCTGGCGCGTGAGCGAGGCGTCCTTTTCCTCACGGCGGGCCATGACTCATTGCGTTTTGTGCCAAGTCTCAACGTACAACAGGAGCAGATCGATGAGGCAATGGATGTTCTTGAAAGTGCGCTGGTAGTACTTCGGGAATCTATCTAGACTGCTGAACATTCTCTTCAATGATGGCATCATTGATCTCTGCAAGTGGTATCATTTCCTTAGGATCAACCAGCTTGTACTCGCTTACGAAGAGAAAGAAGTGGCGGTATGAGGTATTGAGGTGCACCTCCAATCTCAGTGCGCAAACTTGGGCAAAGTGATGATTGTATATGTGTGCATAGATACGAAAAAGACGGCGTAGGATCGCTTTGACGCGATCAACGAAGTTGGGTGGAAAGTCTGTGCTGCTGTTTACTGGAAAAAGTGTCTCGTCATCGATCTGTGCTTGTGTCCAGTTTAGCAAGCACTCAATATAATCAGGCGCAGACAGTCGTGTTGACCGGCGGTATTTGACTGACGTCGGGTCTTGCCAATGGTATTCAAACCGCGGACCCGCACACATCACAGGACACTCGCGAGATGTACACTGTATAGTCAGGCCCGACTCTGCACGAAAAGGAGAAAAAATTGTTAACACGTACAAATTCAGTTAGTGTCCCGTACAAAATATTCAGGTGGTTGAAAAAATCGACAGCTGCATGTCAGATTCATGTAAAAGAACATTTTTTGACAACATACTGTGTAAAGCAAGCCACTCCTCGAAAAGTTCGCCGTCAGGAATCCTCACAGCCACGCGCAAGTTGCCGCTCCCCAACGTCGATTCGGCGAGTCGCCGCAGTTGACTATGTTAATCTCACCACGACCGTGTACGTACTAAGCACGACTTCCTCCATTTGACAAGCTTTTCTTTGAAATATATGCACCCGGACGCGAGAGTCTGCGTCAGATAGCTGACTCTGGAACGTACCCAAGCATCGACGCCATGTCAGTAGTTGCTCTGAGCGTGTATGTGTTGGTGTGTATCAATCTCCCAACACAATCGCTCATCGACACACGCGGTGTGAAAGTTCACGTGACTACGTCGGCAACTCACTACCCTTGTCTGATGCTCGAACCTTATCTGAGAAGCTGTAAGACAGTTAGCTCGTCGACCCGAAGTCTAGGAGCTCGGTGCGACCATGAGCGGAACACGCCGTAGCCTGGAAAATTACGATCCTGCCGAGCAGGAGACCCTCATGTACGTGCAGATGCATCGACGAGTCACACACTCACACGTCAGATCACATCATGTTGATGCTGATGAATACGGTCGTCCTATTATGCATTCCGAACCAAGTCACCCACCGCAGGACATACAGCCCGCGCGTGATGGGCGTGCCGTCATAAACCATGGGGATTTGGAACAAACAGGACGTCCAGAATGGCTTGTGCGGCTCGAGAGGCTCCCAACGCACAGACGCGTCACACTGAAAATTATATGTTTGATTTTGATCGCACTTCTTCTGGCGGCGCTGTTCTCTTTTGCACTTAGTCCGTCGGAGAATGAGCCATCGTTGTGGCCAAACAAGCCCCACGGTGAGTTGAAGCAGTCAGCACCGAAGACTGAGACAATGAAACCAAATGCATTTCCAACCTATATCGGTTACCCCGGATCGTACTCCTCAGGTGCCCCGGCCGCTTTTGCAAATGACATGAAGCCGGCAGCTTCACCCACGCGCGGTGTAGAGCCGATTCAAACGGCTCTTGCGCATTTTGACAAGTTCAATCCGTTCCGACACATGGGCCCCTTGTCACCATACTATTCCGCTCAACACGGCAATGTGGACAATGCTCGGTTCCTAGCGACGCCTGTATCGGCGAACGGCACGTGTACTCTGTCTCAAGTTCATATATTACACCGACATGGATCGCGTTATCCTACAGGTGGCTCGCAGGCTTCCCTGGTGGCAAACATGCTTGCGTCGAAGCCAAGAGGCGAGAAGGCGCCACTGTCTTTTACAGGGCCCCTGGCCTTTCTTAATACTTATCAATATCAATTGGGAGAAGAGCTTCTCGTCCCCCTAGGTCGTGAACAGCTTCACATGTCTGGTATCAAAGCTGCGATCGACTATGGGCGACTTGCTGAAAAAGATTTTGCCGAAAATAAGCGCTTGTTTGTTCGGACTGGAAGTCAGCAACGAATCGTTGACAGTGCTCTTGCATGGTCCACAGGATTTTGGGGTAACTCGTGGGTGAACAAAACAGACTTTGAAGTTCAGATCGAGGAGCCTGGATTCAATACAACATTAGCGCCGAACTTTGCTTGCAGTGCCGCAGCCGACTCGTTCAAAATTCAGGAATGGATCGAGTCGTACTTGGGCAAAGCTACCGCACGGCTTCAACAATATGTACATGGCGCTGAGATCACGCCCATGATAGTGTATGGGATGCAGCAGTTGTGCTCGTATGATACTGTTGCCTTTGGACGCAGTGATTTCTGCTCTCTCTTCACAGAAGAGGAATGGCTTGGATTCGAGTTTACATGGGACAAGCGTTTCTTTTTTGATTATGGTCCTGGGAATCAGGTTGGCCCGGCAATGGGGCTCGGCTGGCTGAATGAGTTTGTGAGCCGTCTTACTCGGACTCCGTGGAATTCGACGACTCAGACGTCAGAAAATGCCACATTCAATGCTCACGCAGACCTATTTCCCGTGGACCGCGCAATCTATGCGGACTTCACGCACGACTCAGTCCTAACTAGCGTCCTCGCAGCGCTTCGCCTACCAGAATTTTCAATTGCGCCTAAGCTTGATGATAAACACCGTGCGTTCCGCACGTCTCAGGTTGTGCCATTCGGTGCAAGGATGGTGTTTGAAGTCTTTGACTGTCCGACACCAGTTCCACCTCCCAGTGCGTTGGAGCATCGTCGGATTCCGCTCAAAGCATATCCACCTGAACAATACCTGCGCATGAAGCTGAATGATGCGATTGTGCCACTCAGCGGCTTGTCGCAGTGCGAAGACAGAAAAGATGGACTGTGTACGTTGTCAGGCTTTCTTGATTCCCATGCGGATCGAAACAACCAGGGATGGTGGGATCGCTGTCGTGGCTAGATAACATAGGCTGTGTGTATCTATATGTATACTAGAATGGCACAAAAGTCGTTGATTAACGCGTGCGTCCATTGTGAAGAGCAATATCCCCAGCACCATTCATGGGTCCACTACAACTTAGGACACTTTCCGATGTGGACTGGCTCGTTGTCATCAGCTGTTGCGCTGCCTTCTTTGCCTGCTCGTGGTCTGCTCGCGCCTTTTCAAGCGTGCTAAGATAGGCTTCGTCGACACCCCCCGTTACATACTCGCCATTGAAAATAGAACAATCAAACTTGGTAATCGCAGGGTTCAAAGATCGTACAGCCTCAACCAGTTGCTCCAAAGACTGGTAAATCACAGCATCAGCTTGAATCGTCTTGGCAATTTCCTCGACGGAGCGGTCATGTGCAACTAACTCACTGCGACTGGGCATGTCAATGCCATACACATTTGAATGGCGGATTGGAGGCGCACAACTAGCCATAAATACTTTTTTCGCTCCGACATCACGAGCCATTTGAATGATCTCCCGCGATGTTGTGCCTCGAACAATACTGTCATCGACAAGCAAGACGCTCTTCCCAGAGAACTCAAGCGCCATGGCATTCAGCTTGCGACGCACATTTTTACGGCGCGAGCTTTGACCTGGCATTATGAAGGTCCGTCCAATGTAACGATTCTTGACAAATCCTTCGCGGTATGGGATTTGCAGTGTCTGAGCCAGTTGCAGAGCGGCGACACGAGATGTGTCCGGCACGGGGATGACCACATCGATACGCTCACCTTTAGCGAGAAGCTCTGCTTCGACCTGTTTAGCAAGACTGTCACCCATCGCCATGCGACTACGGTACACGCTTACGCCATCAATAACACTGTCCGGGCGTGCAAAGTATACATATTCGAAAATGTCTGGCGTAAATGTGTTAGGGGCGGGCATCGTTACAAGCTTGCGACGAGTCACATTCTTAGGGGTCACAATGACAGCCTCTCCCGGGTTTATATCTTCAAAGTCCTCGTATCCAAGCGAATCAGCCACAACGCTTTCGCTAGCAAAGCAATAATCATAGCCGTGACCTTCGCTCTGCGGCGTCTGCGATTTGCGCTTACACATACCCAATGGACGGATTCCATGCGGGTCTCGGAATGCAATGATACCGAAACCAGCTAGTGTTGCAACGCACGTGTATGCACCCACAGCTTCCTTCATCATCGCTTGCAGAGCTGTAAATATATCGTCTTCATTAATGCGGAACTTGCCAGTTCGCTGCAAGTGATGCGCAAATAAATTGAGCAACAACTCCGAGTCCGAATCTGTGTTGACATGACGATGGGCTTCAGAATCCAGCATGGTCCGAAGTTGGTCTTGATTCACGGTATTTCCATTGTGCGCAAGTACAATACCGTACGGACTGTTAACATAGAACGGCTGGGCTTCTGCATGTGCAAATGAACCAGCTGTTGGATAACGGACATGTCCCACGCCCATTGTGCCAACCAAATTGGCAATATTACTGGGCTCAAATACATCGCGGACCATACCGTTTGCTTTCACTTGGTAGAAACGTCCTTTAGGTCCGCATGTAACAATGCCAGCCGCATCTTGTCCACGATGCTGAAGGACGCCCAAGCCTTCGTGTAGCTCTGTTGCTACGTGCCCCTGCTGCAACAGTATCGCGATAATTCCGCACATGTGGCCAGAGAGGGATGAAAATACTGGGGTGATATGAAAAAGGCGGTGTGTGCTTGGGACTAAGGTTAATTTTCGTCCACGTGGTTTTTTTTTTTTTTGGTTTGCTAGCGATTCCTAAGATGATACATTTTTTTTCTGGTTCGAGATGTTTCATTTTTGAATTTCCAAGACCCCAACAACAATTTAGACTTACATGTCAACGACATTCCCTAGCCGATCGGCTAGAGATTATCCAAAGCGTCGGAACGAACGCAGAGTTCCACCATGGCTTCATTTTGCAGCAGGTGGTGCAGGTGGCATGTGTGGAGCCATCATTACCTCACCGTTGGATGTTGTCAAGACGAGATTACAGTCTAATTTGTACAGTGGTCGGTTCGCTGTGGAAGAAAGCCCTCGTAGTGTTCTAGGTCTCTGTACTCGTGGTGCTCTTCAGTTTGTTGATACGGGGCGACTCATAGTCGAAATTTCTGTGCGTGAAGGTACTCAGGCTTTGTTTAAAGGTCTTGGTCCTACACTCGTGGGTGTAATTCCAGCTCGAGCGATCAACTTTTACACGTACGGCAATGGGAAGCGGATCCTTTCAGACTTTTTCGAATGTGATTCTTCTTTGATTCATTTGACAGCCGCGGCAATAGCAGGGATTATTACAGCCACAGCGACGAATCCAATCTGGGTTGTCAAGACACGCCTTCAACTGGAATCTCAGCAACGAGAAGCGCAATCCAGACAAATAAGGGCGGCTGCTGTGGGTAAGTTTATGGCTTCAAGCAAAGCACGAATTTCTGAGTCTGCAACGGTACCATCAAACGCGTCCTCCGCTAAAGGCCTCTCACGACGCACGATGCACACAACAACTCCAGTACGAGCACGATTTTTTCAACCAATACCGCCGCCACAACATCCAAGTACTAACGCTTTCAGTATGACGGCACAGATTTTGCGAGTCGAGGGGATTCGTGGTTTGTATAAAGGTCTGAGTGCAAGTTATTTGGGCGTGTCAGAAAGTACGATTCAGTGGGTTTTGTACGAACAGTTCAAACGTACCCAAGATCCTTGTGAGAAACTGTCTTGGTTCCAAACAATCAACTCTGCAGGATCAGCAAAACTCATTGCCACCATTATTACGTATCCACACGAAGTGATCCGCACCCGCTTGCGCCAGCAGCCTGAGGAAGGTGGGCGCAAGTACCAGAGTCTAATCCAGACCTTCCGCCTTGTTCTGAAGGAGGAAGGTGCACTGGCATTTTATGGTGGTCTCAGTGCCCACTTGATGCGTGTGATCCCCAACGCGATTGTTACGTTTTCAATCTATGAATTTGTATTGATGTTAGGCTCCGGATGGAAATGAAGATCAAGAGCTAGCATGTACGTGTATTAGTAGGGTATATATGAGTCATGAAATCGACCTATTTATGCTTGGTTCTCACCAAAAACGAGTTCTTCATCAAACAATTCAATAAACTTTGTGTCGTCAGACGAATGAGTGTGCACGAACCTGTTCATTCATGACGCGCACTTTAGGACCTGCAAAGCGGCGATACTCCTCCAAGATTGCGCTCAAGTTCCAATGTTGCAGTTTGCGCAAACATCCGATGACTGTGCCAGTACGATGTCTACCCAGGTTGCACATGACCAAGCAGGGATACGTGGATGGTTGAACAAGCAAATGCAAAGCCTGCAGCACAATTTCTTCAGTGATTGGGTCCCACGCATTCGTGCTGTATAGAACGCCTAGGTGATGCATCTCAATGTTCTGGTCATGACAGAAATGCTGACTGTCGTGTTAGTTTTCATACACGTACAAGCCCACTTCAGGCTCTTCCGGAGCGAGCCAGATCACACTTTTCAGTCCAAGCTTTTCGAGAAAGGGAAAATTCAATTGGTCAGGCTGTCCCGAGCGATACAAGCTTTCCTCGACCATGCCGAAATTCGGCGGAGGTACTAGCATGATGTAATGATGGGTGAGCCCAAGAGGATGGGCAATTGGGGTCGTCAAGATCTGTGAACACTCTCCACTCATGCGCACATAATTACTTCCCATTCCCCTCAGTTCGTCGCTTGCAGAAATTATGTCATGGCACACTTATACACAAGCTCGAGTTGTATTCCAAGGCAACAAATTATCTTTACGTTCGAGGTCTAAAAGTAACCATACGGAATCCAATCAAGAACATAAAAACATAGTGTCACAAGACGATCTTATTCGCCATATACTTCGCGTCTTAGAGACGCGAGTTCCTCATCATCCCACGGTTCTAGTTCAACAGATTGAACAGCCTCTTTCATGTGCGCGTAATCTTTCGTTCCACTCAAAACACATGTCGAAAGACCGGGGAGGCCCATACCTTGCGCCACAAATGCATAAACAACTTGTGCGGGCGTAAGTCTTTTTTCAGCGGACAAAACTGCCACTGGTTCAGACTGTAACAAGCGTTGATTCCCCGTCAGTGTCCAAAATGGTTGATATATAACGCCCTTAGGACCAGGAGATTCGAGATCTACAGGCGGAGGAAACGTGTTGGGTGAGAGAATCGGGGATAACTGGCTCAATAGTGACACATCATGGCCAGTCGATGCATGCCATCGGTTCTGCAATACACTTGGCTTGATCCTTGCCTGTTGGAAAAGTACAGAAAATATTTCAGGGTCATATACGTCTGTTGAGTCAGCCCAAACATATACGCACTGCTAAATCCAATGTATCGCACCAAGCCAGCATCGATCAATGCTTCCATCACGGCCCAAGCTTCTAGCGTGGCTTGTAGCGTTGAAAGTGGAGAATGCAATACATAGCTGTCAATATAGACATCTTGGAGAGAAGCTTCTTCGCGCTTAGTATTGCGTTTCACTCTGACGGCATGCTTTGCAATCAAACTCGGGATATCCGGAATGTCAGAACCCGGATGAAGATTGTGAAGACTGTTTGTAAAACTGGAACAGACTTGGTCTGCCACACTAGCTGCAGGATCATACGGTATGGATCCTTCTGGATCTTGGCCCTTCATGGGAGTGAATCTAAAGTCAGCAAATGACGCATACAAAAATATGACGTACTTGGTTTGAATCCATATATCTGAACGTTGCAATCCAAGGTCTTCACATGCTTTCTGTATTCCCAAACCTACAAGATCTTCTCGATAATGCTTACGCTGTGCCGCAGTGTCAACGCCACGAAATCCCTGCTTGAATGCAGTATATACGAGATCAGTAGTTCTTGCATCTTTCCACGCTGTTCCATACAAGATCTTAGGCATAGATTCCATTGGTACTCTGGTAGATTCTTTCGACATGTTATGGAAAACGAGCTTGACTCAAACCCGAATTACACGCCGACTAACCGAAGCTAGGGGAGCACATGTATGCTGATGGGATGTGAGTGGGTATTCTTATGTAATATCATACCATCTACCTACGTATGGCGTGACCAACGTGTGCACTGTCGATGCAGCCAAAACACCACGCAACCGCAGAAGCGGAAGAACGCTAAGCCAAATGTTGACCACAAAGTAACTTTAAAATAAAGCTCTTGGTTGTGGCGCCCTTCTTCAACTTCTTGGCCGAGATTTTCTCCTGGCTTGAACAAGTATAAATTCATTATCACAGCCACAAGAATAGCATTTGAGAGCAGCCACAACGCAACGAGACGCGTTCGGAATGTCTTGTTGCTATCGTCCATAGACGGATAGATTCGCTCTCGTTTTAAATGAATTGGGGATATCGCGCGCTCTACAACAGACTTAAAACGCAAATCAAGGTCATCTTGCTGCAAAGCCACTTCTTCGGCCATATCTTCACTCAGTTGAGACTCTTGCGTCGTCGTGACGCTAGGGAGAGCATCGACTTTATCTGAGCCCTTCGTACCCCAGCTAACATCATGAAGGTTGCAAAATGCAAAAACGTTAATAACATTGACAAATGAGGGTGCCATAAAAAAGTATTGAAAGGAGCTCGTGAACATGTGCCACGGATCTAGGTAAAGTAAGGAAGCAATAAGATAAAGGCCGTACATTGCTGCTAAAGAAGCAATCAGCACGGCCGTTGTGTTATTTAGCACAATATCCACTGCAGGTTTATTTTCAGCAGCGAGATGTGAGAGTGAACGAATGGTCATCCAAAGCGAAATGGTAAGTGTGTAGGATCCAAGGACGCCAAATACAGTAAAAGATAACATGTAAGCGAATGTCTCGCTTACAGGTCGGTTACCAAGTGCCAAAATGAACTGGAGCGCTAGAAAGAATCCATACAGCCACATTAGCACCAGATTCACATAATGAAACGCGACGAGCCATCCATCCGAAAAGTCGTGAAGCAAGACGCTTGGTAGATATTGGATAATTATTGCAAATGTGAGCCAAAGATTACCAAGTGCAAACCAAGTCAATACAAGCTGCACGAGATTGTACAATGCTTGAACAGGAAAAAAGAAAATTCGAAATAATGAGTGATCGCTGCCATAAAATCGATAGAAATGAACAAGTGAGTACAACGAAGCGGCAAAAGAACCGTTCAGCCAGCGGCGCCGTTGCGAGATGAGTTCAGCTGAGTGTTCAGGGACGTCCGTTTCCGCCTTGCTCGGCTTGATGTATGAAAGCGTCCAATTATCCCCAGCCTTCGCGACCAGCTCGAAACATAAAATCCGGTCTTCAGCTAGGAACATGTTTTTGCGAAATATGTTCATCTGGTCGATGCCTTTTGTTCCATATCGCTGAGACAAAGTATGGTCTCCGTGAAAGTATTGGTCCAAGGGGCGCCCAAGCACAGCTTGATATCGATAAGCACTGAAAGCGCCGGGAAGCACACTCACATATCCAAACATGGACTCGAGTGGTTTGTCAAGTATATTGCTAATTTTGTACTCAAAATTCTGTGAGGCCACGAGCGGATTGAAAAGCTTTATACCATGTTTTATCATGGCATGTATTTCACCGCATGCACCACCAAGTTGTGGATTGTTATGGAAAGCTTTCCACAAGTGGTACAATGACAAATGTCCTAGTTTAGTACCCACATCAACTAGCACCACAATTTCGGGCTGAAGCAGGCGCCCTAGTGCATTAAAAACCCATCGATGACTGTTGATTTTTTTGGAGTTTTTCTGCTTGAAGCAAAAGATCATTTGTACAGGTACAAGGTTGTTGTCGGAACCTGGACTGGGCTGAACAAGCACGGGGGTGGGATCCACGGACAATTGTGTTGTGTACTCGAAAATATGGCCAATTGTCTCATTTCCATTCACCTCACGTTTCATTATGCCATCTTGATATACTCCGATCGTGGCCAAAATGTCCAGCGTTTCTTTATCACAAGGCTCAATTCCATCAAAGATGAGCGACACAACAATACGCTGCCAGCCTGGTTGCCCCTCTTCCTCACAATTCTGCCAGTATCGCGACCACTTTTTTCTGAGCATGTCTCTGATATTTTGCATGATACTGTGAAGCGTACGAGTGAGCAAGCTGCGGTCTTCATTATAGTACGTTAAAGCAATCAATATTTCCGTAGAACGATGGTATTCATTTGAAGTTCTTAAACCCCATCCATTTTCAGCGCTAAATTCATCTGGATCACATGTCACTGCTGAGTACCGCAAATGCGTAAATTCTTTTGGTTGTCCTTGTTCACGGTACTCAAGGAGCACTGCATTCGCTATTGGTGTAGGCACCGCATAATCAAGTATCCAGTTCCCAGATTTGAGATGAATTTGCCTTTTTTTACCATGCTGAGGAGGCCTTTGTCTTTTAGCCCAATGTAAGGATTCCTGGTCGAGCTGCTCTGGCAAGATTGGAGCTGAATGATGGGATGGCGGTAGTCCCAAATATAATGATGATTCGTTCTCTTCAAAGCTAGGTTTATTGCTGTCTACTAATGAGCCTGAACTTGATCGCATTTTTAGTCGTTCTGTGATCGAGTCTTGAATCTGTTCATACTCTGGTTCGTCATAATTGTATGCCTCAAACAATGCTTGACCCTCCGCACTTTCCTCAAGATCATTTAGTCGATCATGCCACAATGGCCCTTCTTCAATAGCAGCATTTCCAGCTGAAATCGCTTGTAATACATGTTGCTCGACCTGTGCATGCGGCGTCGTTCCTGATTTTCGCCCACTGCTTGGTAACACCATAGCAGCACTGAAGTGTCATGCGCCGTTCCTGACCCCAACAAAGGTGCAGTATGTAGTCAACGCATTGTCGGCCGACATCGAGCACAGCCTGCTGACCGCACGGACCAGGTTGGAACAACTGAGTGTTCGAGCAGTCGAGGCCCAATCGCTCAAGTGTCGAAAAAAGCCGTGTCAAGGCCAGCTCGAAGTGCCAAAGTCTTTAAGATTACCTAATCGTGTACATGACACCGCGACGACGCGTAGCGCGACCTATGAAGCCAAGCTCGATCACTTGTTATCACAGTCGGTGATGAGCAGCATGGCTGCTGCGTCGCTGGACTCGATTGCTGCAGGAGAGCAACTTATGCAGCTCGACCAGGCTATTACTTTGACACTGCAAGAAATTGATGAAAACTTTTCTCAAGCACATCAAATCGTCACCTCGCGAATATTGCCTGCCATCCGTGAATACGAGTCATCATGCTCTCAAACTTGGCAGAGTGCGCGGTTTTGGAAGCAGTTTTTTGAAGCTTCTGCACAAGTCTCACTTTCACAGCAACCTTTCGAAGAAGTAGATGGGTCTTTCAATAATTGCTCTGATACTACAGAAGATCAGGTTCTGGCCAAGGGCTCGCATGATGATATCACACATGTAACCCAAGAGAGCGGTCCAATGGCGTCGCCCCCTCGCATGAGCACAAGCGTTTATGCCTATTCAAATGACAGCTCGCAACTTGATACACCATTTGAGCGACTAAAACGAGATGTTGAGGCTAGTCGGCAAGACGATTTGAACAAAGCGCTAGAAAGGCCTCTTAAAGAGGCGGACATGTCAATGCCTACAGATTCATCTGTGATATTGTCTGATATTCCCAAATCGTCAAGTCCCACTAAATTGAGACGGCGTTCGTCAGCTCGGCCCCGTATTAGTGTTGTAGCCAGCCGGGATGGACAACCGACAACCAATCCCTTCACGACTGGTGATGCGTCGAAGTCTTGGAATGGCATTGCTGATCTACGGACAACACCACTCCGTTCGAATCAGCATTATCGTGATGAGAGTGGTGATACATCATTGGCTCTGCCTGATGGTATGTCACCACCTGTAACGATGCAATTCAGTGTGCCGCAAAGCAAATACAAGAAAACGCCGGCCAAAGAAGCTGCAAGAAGAGTCGTCCATGATTTGCTGCGCTCTGTGGGAGGAGACGAGGGCGATCTCACTTTAAATGATGTTTCACCTAGCACTACCGCATCCCAAGCCACACAACGGAAAAGTGTAGTGGGTACCCCACTGTCTAAAGAAACCCATCACCGACGTGATTCATTGCCAACGCCGCCGACTATTACAAAAGTGTATGAAAGTACAGAAAGATCTAATGGTCGCGCTGAAGCAATACATAGTCGGGCGAATCTGCTGCTGGATTCGGGTGAAGGCATGTTTGAAAACACGTTTGTTGGTGAAGATGAAGAGAGCGATGAAGATGACGAGGACGAGGAAGAAGACACCTCGTCTTGAGTTCACACTGACAAATGCAAATTTTAACTTCTGTGTCCGGGACGGTACATTTGATTAAAGACGATACCCTAGTAGGACTATGACTGTGTCGTGCCCCTGATGCACAAGTGGTATAAATAGGTCAACTGCGAGTATGAATGCAAGACTATGGCCCATCTTCAAAGTGAATTTGGTTCACACAACGTCTAGACTTTTGGACGCAGAGAGTTGTAATGCTACAATGTTAGAAAAGCGTTCACAATCTGGCCTGACAAATAACCCTCTGGTACGTACCTCGCCCAATCCATACATCTTGACATGATACGCGATGCAAAGCGGTGAACGGTCCTTAAACTCTTCCTCACCTATCTTTATAATAGGTAACCCGGCTTGAACAACATAAATAGGAGTATAGAGCACCTTGGACAGTGCTAAAAGTTCGGGTTGACCGCCCCAGGCAGAGGAGTTTTCCATAGCATCACAATACTCCATAAACCTGGCTTTTGGGTCTTTCTTTTGAGAAGTCTCATCCATGCCAGCAGAGGATTCATCGAGATCTGAGATGAACGGCATGAACTCTTCAGCATGTTGTCGCATAAAACTAGCAGCAGCTCGCCGCATGTTTTCGTAAGTGTAGGGCTCTTGTGCAGGGTATCTTACATTCATCTGGTCTGCCACAGCATTAAATAGGCAGTGCCCATCCGGTGTGATTTCATGCACTTGAACTTGAAGCTCGTCACATAGCTGCTTCAACCCAGCCTCTTCAACAGCACTTTGATTTACTTGAGGTGCCTCAGCCATTTCACGTTCAACATCAGCACGTATACCATCTAATCTTTGCTGCTCGCGAGCGTCTTTGGCCATTTGCCGCCTTTGTTGACGACTCATTTTTTTAGGCTCACCAGACATAGGGGAATGTTAAACTGTGGGCTAAAGTAGTGATACAATACGCGGCACGTCCAACAACAGGCATGGGTCAAATGCCACGACTCATGTGCCTCCACAATAGAACGCCGACCAAGGCTCATGGTAACCACCTATTAGGACCTTCGTGTCGAGTTAAAGAGAATGATACTATGACTACTTGCAACGGACATGCACGATGGCTTGTCCGTGTTCTTCGTATTCTTGTTTGCTGATCCATAGTTGATGAAATGTGCCCAAACTTGCAAGTATACTACCGCCGAGCCAGGTTGAGTGACGACGTTCAGTGTAATTTCCAGGAGAGTGTATACGAATTCGCTGGCTAGGTGCTGCCACACTCAGTTCGTAACTAAGACGATCCAAAAAGCCCGGAAGAAGTGTTCCACCTCCTACACAGACGATGTTACTGAACATGCTTGCGCGTGCGTCGACATCGACTTCTTTCGTTGCTTGTAGGATGAGGTCGGTCAAACCCGTATAGGGTGACTCGCGAGAAGGCAGTACTTGTGAATCGACAGAATACAAACTAGGTGTGAAAAGAGCCTCAGGTGCTTTGAATCGAAGCATTCCATATGCATCGTTAGATCCGTCGGGGAATTCGAACATTTTGGTGGGGCGCGCTGATGCCTGAGCTTCATCCCAAGGTGCCTCCAACACTTGGCACACAGCCTCCTTAAAGTCATTGAGAACCTGCATTGTGTGGTACATGCGGAAGGATGGAGTAGTTGAATGCAAACGATCTTCTCTAAGTGTGGCTTTGGCAGGCATACCAGGATCACAAGGTTGCTTGCTTTTGACGAGGAACTGTGGGACGATACTGTCAGCGAGCCATCCAGTGATATTTTTGTCACCCATTTCGTGCGTGAGACCCCACAATAATGCGCGAGATACAGCATCACCACCATTGGGCTGGGTGTGAATGCCCTTACGCAAAACAAATCCGTCTACCACCGGAATCGCAGAGACACGCGAAGCGCCCACATCCACTACTAAAGCAGTGGGACGGCCGGAGGAAAATGCGCTTAACACAGTGCGATTTGCAAGATAAAACGCGGGCACGTTAAGCCCTTCAAATGCAAGTTCGGCCGCTTTCCCACGAGCTGCACGGGGGTTATCAGCAGGTTCAGTGAGCAAAAGGGGATTTTCAGTTGGCTCGGCACACAGCGCATCGAAAACATTTCTCGACATTGCATGCAGTGAGTCGAAGTCCTGGACTATACCGTTCTCGTCGAAGGGAGTATCGATTTCCAGCCCGCGTCGCCAATATGACACACCAGAATCGCCCAAAAAACGTTTCCTAGCGCGAGAAGCATCAAAAGAAATACCACGCGGTACAGGTGGCTTAGAATGATTTTCAACATCGTTCATGGATACATCGCCATCTTGAGTCGGGCCTGGTTCTTGCTTCAAGCCTTCTGTGCCATACAAGTTCCGTTCTTCGTCTGTCATGGGAAGCCAACCGTAAAATGAAGGAAGCATTGCACGTGGTTGATCCTCGCCGGCCCATCCCCCTCGGATTACGGATGCGCCAGGATCTAGCACTACTGCATTGATCTCATCACCACCATAGATTCCTGGCATCGTTCTGGTGGCTTGAAACTTGACGGCTGTGCGGCACAGCGGATGTTGCGCGTTACCTCACGTGATTAATGCGAGGGTGGCGCGTCACGTAGCGCTTGCGCTTTGCGTGTAAAAAGCCCAATGCTGGGGTTTGTTGGCGTGTGTCTTGCTATAGCTCCTAACTGCGGGGATATGCGCAGCACAATGACGCAGGAGAATGGCACGTATGCTTGCAGTCCTACACGAACACCTGGCATAAAATGGAAATATTCTGGCTCTTCGCCAGGAAAGGATGCGCCTACGACTGCCTCGCCGTTTAAACGAGGTGGCGCAGTGAGTAATAAGTCCGTCGCAACAACTTCGCGAATGGGACGAAGTGTTTTTACCGATAAGACAAACCAATCTCCCTCTCCTGTATCTAAGACAATCCGAACAGGTGATTTTACTTGGCAAAAGTCTTTATCCCCTTCTGTCAAGAAAGATGGTCTGACAGTGTCACCAACGAAGACACCGTGGGATAAGATGACTAGCGATGCACGCGGAGCTCGCTTTATTACACCAGCAGATAACATTGGTCGAGCAGGGCAGATCAAGGCGCGACTAGGAGAGTTATATGATGCAGAACGGCCGGATGTCAACTTGGAGAAAGGTGATGAGACACAGGCCATAGATGCCGTTTCGGAGGAAGAATTCTACCCTGAAATCGAAGAATTGCCTTCATCCAACAATCCGAAAAGTAAGTCTCGTTTAATATTGACGTTTTTCTTAGGTATTCCATACGATTTTCCCCCTGAATTGGACGGATATCCTCGAGCGAAACAGGCTGCATCGATGTTAGCGAAGCCACCGTTACTTGGTCGGATTTCGGGGGGAATGGATGCATCTAAGAATACATGGGTCAGACAAAGTGATTTGGCGCTGAAGCCCTTGAATGCGTCTTACTTTAGGACGCGTCGTAAACAACAAGTGGTTAGCCAGCGACAGCCAGCTATGCCGCGACGTAAACCGAGAGCATCTACAACTGACGTGATGCATGATTCCTTGAGCACATACATTGAGAACGCCATTCACGAAACATCACTTATAGAAGGATTCCAAGTATAGTCCACTACGGTCGAATAATACGGAGCTTATGAGCTTTGGGTATCGTGTCGCGAAGGTACACAAGTTCCTTCGCATGTAAGGCAGCTTGTTGCCCTACGCCATCACCATTCCATACGCGGTGCTCAGAATTAAGGCCATAAATGACTGAGCGTTCTGAAAGCGCATAGGGTACTCCTGTATCTGACCCCACAGAGCATCCTGCCCCAATCACGCAGAAGTTCGGAATGCTTATGGACGCAAAGACTCGACTTGCTGGCTCAAATATGTTGCAATTTCCAATTTCAGCGGCACATACACAGCATCCCGCGCGAAACGAGTTCGCATCACCGATATTCATTCCCCCCTCGTTGGCACTAACAAGCTGTACGCGTTCTTCCACGACGCAATTTTCCCCTATAACGATTGGACCTCGAGAGGCGTCAATCTTTGAATGAGGATGTATGACTGATCCTGTTTTTATTGTGACTGACCCTCGAATAGTCGCATCGGCTGCAATAATTACACGAGGATAAATCTTTACTCTTTGCGCTGCATGAGAATAGACCAGAACAACGTACGTCTCGCTCATAATGGAATCTTACATCAGTCATTCACGTCTTACACTTTCGCAAACTTCATTGCTGAGGTAGGTAGCCCCACATTCGTAGATAAAATGGTCGGCCGAAACCTCTATCGCTAATCGTTCTGCAGCTTTCAACGCATGGGCCTCTTGACATGATGTGAACTACATCATGATGGCTACAAGTCAGTTGCCCGATTCATTCTTAGTATGCTCTTGTTCACCATGCAAGAAATTTTGAACTTTCTTTTAAGTTTCCAGTCTTGTGAGCCATGTAACAATATTGCGCCTTGCCCGCAGTGTCAATCAGACGAAGAATGCCACCAGCTTTATCCAAATGCATGTTACGCATGCCCTCAGAATGTGTGTATTTCCACCAAAGAGAAGCCGGACCATGTAGCACCTACTGTAGGAGGAACAGTAGGAGGTACTATAATTTTCGTTACGGCGATAGCTGTATTGTGGTGCATGTGGCGTAGAGGACGAGAGAAAACCAGATTCCTGGACGAAGCGGGTGAAGAAGGAACCGTGCAACATGTGCGTGCAAAAAATATGGTAAACCAGTTGACGGAAGTTAATCAAAAGCAAACATTGTTGGAACAACGAGTTTCACAAAACTTTGATGCGATCCCTATTGCTTTGATATCTAAGCCCGTTGAAATGGAAAGTGCAATGCCCTCGGCTTCCCTTCCGACGATCAAGCACGAGCTATGGCGAATATCCGAGCAAACAGAGCGCAGCTCTACGACAGAATAATTATTACAGCTCCGCCAACAATACGGCTAGCTTTGCGTCAAGACTCTTGCTATCAGCATGAAATCCAGCTTCGTCAAAATTCATTTGAACTAATATTCCCTTAATTAAACCATCACATAAAGCCTAGTGGCAAGAAAAAAAAAAAACCAAACTTCTAAAATGAAAAACAAAAAATATGAAAGAACATCGACGAGGCCATTTGTCGCCCTTTATAGAGTCACACTGACGACCTTGAACATAGCAGGCTTGCTTGCAAGCGTCAAATTCTGCTTGCTAACTGACAAGAACTTATTCGACTTGGCGTCCTTAATCGAATGACCCCGACCATTGCCATTGTCGAAAATGGCAAAGGTGGCACCATCTTCCTTCTTAGACGAGAGCTTCAGAGAGTCCGTCAGGTACATGGGCTTCTTGCCAGAAGTCGAGATCTTATAGGCATTGTCCTTGGGGACTTTGCCCTGCCAGTGGACGACAAAGAGGTGCTTCTTAGAAAAGTCGCCTTTATCACTAGTAAGAGAAACGCTGTTGTTAGAGTGCTCGAGTCGATGCCCTTGAGCGCTAAAGCTGAGCCAACGGCCCTCGGTGACATTTCCTCTCACAGACTTAATGCCCTTCTCTTGCGTGAGTGTCTTCTCCTCCTTCAGACCTTCGTAAGGCACCTTTGGCTGAACGTCACCCTTAAACTTCAAGATGCAGTTCCAAGCACCATTAAACTCGCCCGTAATCGCATCCTTGGTGGGTTCGTCCACCTTAGGAATGTCCGGAACGCTCATGTCTGAGGAGTTGAAGTCGAATGCATTCACCAGGTTGCTGAGTTGCTCACGACGCCACTTGTTCATCACGTCGACGGTGAATGGCTTGCCATTCGCCTTGGCCCACTCTTCAAGGAAGAGTGTCTGACTTTCATGAGACGTTACTTCCGTAAATACACCACCCTTACGAGTGTAAGGCGAGATGATGTAGAACGGAAGACGGAAGCCAGGACCAGTGGGGGCAAGCTTGCCATCTGGCGTGTATGGGTCGTGGATCCATTCACCAGGTGTTCCACGCTCAGCATGCGGAGACATGACATGGTCGGCCCAGCCGCCCGTCTCATCGTACGAAACCATCAGGGCAGTAGAGTTCCAGTTCTTTCCATTCATTACAGCCTCAGCAATTTTGCGCTGGAGCCAGGCACCATCGTTAGGGGTGTACGGAGCGTGTTCAGAGAGATACTGAGGACCGACGATGTAAGAGACTTCAGGCAAGGTACCGTTCTTTGCAGCTTCGTAAAATGAGTTGAGACCTTGGAACGAAACACCACGGCGAGCAAGATCTGTCTTGTTCTTAGCAGCCAACTGATACTGACGCCACTCGACAAGCGTGTTGTCGCCAAAGTTGTCAAAATCTTGGAACAGCTGCCAGTCAATCTTGGCATCGCTCAGATACTCGGGCACTGTCTTCCAACGAAGCGGACGGCACGAGAAAAGGTCACCATTTTTGCCCTTCAAACACTTCGGGTCGCGGTTGTTATCAAGCACTGTGCCACCTTTTTCAGGGTGTCCACCAACGACACTACCATTGGCATTGATCGTAGTTGAGAACCATGTGACACGGTTTGGGTCTGTAGATGCAATTTGGCCTTCATAATAGGTATCCGAAACGACAAAGTTCTCGGCAAGGGCGAAGTGCACAGGAATATCGTCACGTTTGAAATAACCCAAGGAATAGGGAGTGTTGTTGAGTGCCCAGCGATCGATGTTTCCATCATTCCATGCTGCATGGTTCGCTTGCCACGAATTAGAGCCTGGAAGCATACACTGAGCACGCTCCTTGTAATCACCACCTTGATGGACGAGGTACCATGGAAGGAGCTCTTTAGCATCTTTTGGTGGCTTGTAATCAACATCAGGACCATCCGAAACCTTCACCATCGAGCTGTTCACCGGTTGGTGGAAAACGTTTTTGCCAGTATTGTTTGAGACATGAACGTTTGGATCCTTAAAACCTCGGACAGCTGACATCGTACCAAAGTAGTGGTCAAATGCACGATTCTCTTGCATGAACAAGACAATGTGCTTGATTTTCTTGAGGCCTTCATTAACACCATCGTCTGCCAAAACTGGCGAGAGGAAAGCGGCAGCCAAACACAGCGCACCGAAACTACGCATTGTCTACAAGTTGAGGAGTGCCGGTGGTAAGTTGCGTAATAGCCCGTTTTACCTATATACTCCTGTGCATGTTGCAACAATGCAAGGGAAGGTTGAACGTGTTGTAAGCACGTGCACCAATCAGAATAAAGATTTCCCAACGAGGCAATATGTGAAAGTGGGTATTTGGTCACTTCGCTTGCGCATGGCTTGATTCGCGATTGCTGAAGGAACATGGGTCTAAAGGCCTACAGTTGATGATGATAAATGTCTCAAACTTAAAGAATATGTTCTCAAGTAATTGATCCAATCCGCCCGTCCGTGAATTATATAGGAGCAATAATTTTGGCTCAACTGTAAGGCATGAATTGCTATTCATCGAACTACATGAATGACGACCTAAATCTAACACTTGCAATAAATTGTGAATGGTAATTTCTTGCAGATCGTTTAATCACTGTATCTTCCCTTCCGTGCAGAATGAAGGGACTCCGAGCATCCTTGATATAAATCATTTACGCGGGGAATACATGTTTATAGCCCGTCTGTCCCCCAAAAAAAAAATCATATACAAACGCGTTCGGAATCCTCGTTATCGCAGGGAAGTCCTATAACACTTCCAAGTGCTAGTTTGGCCGAACAAACAGCACTATTTTAGTGGCTTAGCCAAGAGATGTTCCCCTAGCAACAAACGTAATTTGAATTTGTCAGATGACAAAACCTATCTAAAAGGTAAATATATGGAGACTTGACGCTTCAATGCGGAAATATTCTGATGTCAAATAGGGCGCTGCTGTTTCATTGGTTAATTGGAAATGACGAGGCCCATGGGTGCGGTTTGACATGGTGTCCGCCCTTGTTTACCACCCTCATCCTACCTTGTGGGATGCCAGTCGAGAATGCTGAGAAAGAGTTTAATCCGCCTCGTGAGCAGGCGTCAACAGCCACTTTTGACACAAATTCTTATAATCGGACGGCAGAACCACCTGTAGAGGAACCAGATCGCCCAAACACGCCAAACGTCGTTATACATGAAGATGAAGACGGCCACTTTGAGGTTGTTGCAAGTGGTGAAGAAGCTATTGAGAAGTACAATGATCGTTTTAAGGAAAAAGCACATCGTATACCTGCCCGACCTGATGGAAAAGTTGAACTAACACATGAAATGGCCCTCGAAGCTACAGGATTTGCGTTTCCAGCATGGAAGAAATGGTATATCCTGTGTGTTGTGTTTCTTGTCCAAGTCAGTATGAACTTCAATACGTCTATTTATCCGAATGCGACTGCACTCATTCCTGAGGATAAAGACAGGTACGGAGGCGTTAGTCCACAGGGTGCGCGCGCAAGTCAGATGATCTTCCTGATTGCGTACGCGTTTGGCTCAGAACTCTGGGCTCCATGGAGTGAAGAACTTGGACGGTGGCCCGTCATGCAACTTTCCCTGTTTCTGGTCAATATTACACAAATTTGGTGTCGATTCTCGCAAAATTATGATTCTCTTCTTGCTGCTCGTTTCTTCGGTGGGTTGTGCACGGCGGGGGGAAGTGTCACGCTAGGTATGGTAGCGGATCTTTATGATTCGGACGACCATCAATATGCTATTGCATTTATTGTTCTGTCGTCAGTGATCGGTACATCAATTGGACCGGTCATTGGTGGATTGATGCAAGGCTTTATGAGCGATCCTGTTCATTGCCTCAATTGGATTATTTGGTTGATGCTGATCTTCGGTGGATTTACTCAGCTCGTGCATGCGCTGACTGTCCCAGAAACGCTTTCATTTATCCTGATTGATCGTGAAGCTAGGCGGAGACGAAAGGCCAGGCAAGAGCAACTGAACGGCACTTTGAGTCAGAACAAAAAGCGCGGTATCAGTTTTCAAAGTTTCGAAGAATTTTGGCTTTCACTCCATCCTGTGTATGATTGGTTTTCTTCGAAGCCGGAACGTACTCCACAACCTGGTGATGAGAATATTTACGGTCCAATTGAGCTGAAAGAGAATCGGTTTAGTGCTAAAGAAGTTGCAAAGCTTTGGTTCCGTCCCTTCCACATGATTGCAACTGAACCTATTGTATTGTTTCTCTCTTTGCTCAGTGGATTTTCTGATGCACTCATCTTCACGTTTGAAATGTCGTTTGATTATGTGTTTAAAGACGGTTGGGGCTTCAAGCCTTGGGCTGTCGGGCTGGCATTTATTTCAATCAATGTTGGATATATCATTGCATTCTTTTCCTTCTTCCCGACTATTATGAGTCAAAGACGTGCACGCAGAATAGACCCTGATTGCCTTTACCCAGAAGTGCGTTTATGGTGGCTTCTTTGGCTTGCACCACTGGAACCCATTGGTTTGTTCGGGTTTGCATGGTGTTCTTACGGTGAGCCACAAGTTCACTGGATTGCGCCTTTAATATTCGCTGTCCTTATCGCTATTGCTAATTACGCCATTTACATGGCCACCATTGACTATATGGTTGAAGCATACGGAGAATACTCTGCTTCCGCTACCGGTGGTAATGCGTTGGCTCGTGATTTACTCGCAGGTATTTCAGCCATGTATGCTGTGCCAATGTATGAAAAGATTTCGCCCAGTCTGTCTTACCAATGGGCAAGTACGTTTCTTGGATTTGTTTCTATTGTGGTTATCATTCCTATCTACATCTTTTATTGGAAGGGACCACAGATACGTGAGCGCTCTCCCTTCTCTTTGGAAATTCTCAAACGAAGGAAAGAGGAGCGTCTCCGTGCGAAAGGCGAAATGGAAGAAGACTCAGGAGCAAACCAAAAGCCGGGAGAAAAATCTGCTGCTTCCTTGGCTTGATCGTGTTGAGCGCATTATTGAAAATTTTTCATTCCAACAATGTAGTTCTAAGTCTTATAGCGTCCGAGCTAAAACTAGTTTTGATATTGCACTCAATTAATTCCAAAATTATTTCAGATGAAATCAAGGGGAAGCCTCGTGCACTATTTTGTTGAAACGAAGCGAGACTGCCAAAAAATCGACCACGTAATAGTTAGGTTTTTAGCAAAGTGTGCAAGTATAACTTGTGATTCTTTCAATGGAAGGTGAAAACGACATATAAGATGAAACCCGTTATTTCGCATTATCAGTTTGACGATCTAGAACACGCTTAAAGTTGAGCTGGAATATCAACATCAGTCAAGCGTATAGCTAGGCCCATACATGTTTAATACATATAAGTGACAAGTCAGACAACTTGAAACTGAGTCACAACTACACTCTGACATTCTAGATGGGGGGAATATTCAAACAGCTTGATTCAAGTCACAGGGGCAAATATTTTGATTAGCGGCCCGATTGGTGCCTGTGATATGGTAAAAGTGTTCTGCACAATTTGGACAATATCGTGTGATAGAACAAAGTTGACATACAATCGTACGCATTATTTTATCCGCATCCGAGTCTCAATGAAACCATGGGCTGTTAAAGCACGACAACTGCTCTGGTTCCTTGCGACTCATGAATTGTTAATACTACATGACTAAATCACAGGATTATGATCAGCTCTAACCCAATAAGTCAGTCAGTCGTCTTTCATTTGTGAAAAAGTTTAATCTCAAGCAATCTTAAAGGCAAATATGCGACTAAAGTGAAAACAAATGTCAATTCAATGGCAACGTCGCCTCCATTCTCGCCAAAGAGGCCAGCAAGGGGTCCGACGTACCAAGTAACAGCCATTCCCATGACCCAACACACAACTCCCACCAAGAACACTGTAGCTGCAGCAATCCCATGCGGAAGACGTTTGCGATCGTTCCATCCCTCCAAATCGTAGTTCGCAAAATCTCGTTTTCGAATAAATGTGTGCTCGAGAAAAAGGATGACAAAGTAGCTTGTACTCCAATATCCAAGAAAACTGAGGAAGTTTTGAAGGTATGTGTTAAGCTCTTTCCGTCCAGCGAGACCTAGAGCAATAACAATTCCGAAGACGATAACCTGTACAACGATACGAGGAACAAATGCGACCCAAGGCGAAAATTGCTGAATAGTAAGCGATACACTGTATGTACTGAGAAGGTTAAAGCAGATTCCCGATAAAACAAGAAGAACCAAAAGAAATTTTGCAAAGCCAGTGGGATAGAGCATGTCACGAATGAGATATCCAATTCCGTCGTTTTCATAATCCTGTTTCCAAAGAGGATGGTTGTTTAGGGAACTAGCCATTATTGCTCCAGACCACATGCAGACACACGTAGACAATGATATTCCACTAGCAGTTAAAAGAAACACTTTTGTTCTTGACACATTCGCAGGATATTGCACATAGTAATCGGATGCAATTGGAGACCATGACGCACTGTAACCGTATATGACAGCGAGAAATGTGAGCACTGATCCTGCCAAAGGTGTGGTTCCTTTAACTGATGCCGGCGAATGATTGTCGGCATACTTGCCCGTCTCGCCTAGAATAATGAGAAATACAATGAAAAATACACACCAAGAGTACTTTTCGACAAGCAAAATCAGGCGAAGACCAAATATGCCAATAACAAGTGCAGCGACAGCAACGATAATAATTCCAACAACAATAGATATATGCCCATCAGCCACAGCCGTTAGAGCAAGGCCTGCAGTGATTGCACCAACAGAAGACCAGCCAATCTGCTGCACGGTGTTCACAAGGGCGATAAGTTTGCTTGGAAACCAGCCGAAGCTGTAACGAGAGACGGACATTTGTCGAAGACCAGTTGGTGCGCCAAATGTAGCGCAGTATGAAGTCACAAAACTTCCAATTAAGTTGCCAAAAAAAATGATAACTAGACTCTGTCTGAGACTGAGCCCGAATTCCGCTCCAAGCATACCAGTAGCACAACAAGGTAAATTCAAATTACCAGAGGCCCAAAGGAAAGCCATGCCGAGCTCATCATACCACTTGACAGGTTTACGATCTTCCCCGCGCTTCCTTTCAATGGCCTCTGCCTCAATTCCTAACTTTGAGTTGAGCCATGCTTCAAATTGGAGTAATGGTAAAAAAAATGTATACAATTTGGTCTCTAGGCGTTGATGAAAAGATATAGATTGTCTGCACGAGGACTCGAGCGATTCAATATCAGTGCGCTTTTCTGAATCTTTTTCCATATGTTATCCAACAAACTTGAGGGAGATGAACATTGACGACCCGTAGCGCCGCCGTAATAAGTCTTCACACAAAATTGCGTGCTCGATCATATCACTACCGTGAGATAGCAAAAGGTTGAGCCAAATAAGGTTTTATCTTGAGCCAATCATAACGGCCGATGGGGAAGAACTCAGTCACACAAGCCCATGTGAGCTGATTGCGTGCTCAGTTAAATCACTACTGTGAGAAAGCAAAAGGTTAAGTCAAATAAGGTTTAATGAGCCAATTATAACGGCCAATGGGGAAAGAGCTCAATTGCCCCAAAGAATAAAGCCCACGTGGGCTCCGTGGGACCTGGCAGACATTCGAGTCACAAATGCCTGCCCGCACGAAATCCAAGCACACAATAAATAAAAATTCACTGACTTCCGATTTTTTCCTTACACCAGTTTGTTGCACCAAAATTACGTCTCCTTGAACTAGTTTCTTTGAAGTAACTGTTCTTTATGCATATCTTTTGAATTGTCGCGCCTAATCCATGCCCTTATTTAAGAGTTAAACGTTTGAATGACATGTTTCAGATGTGTCAAACGCTTCACGGTACTAGAATCAGACACATATATTATAATGACAATATTCCTGACTTATTCTTCCCTAATGTGGGAGTACATGGATACAATGTGCAGTCAACTTTCTAAAAAATTTAGGCAATAAGGTCCATTTAGACGCACTGCATGGCAATGACACGTGAGCAGCTATGAAATTTGTTTCTTAGCGTATGCTGCACGCAGTTCCATGAAAGACCGTGTATATTTTATTCATTGCCAGCGAATGGGCTATTAAATGAGGTGTCCTGCAAAGCCACGTATGCAAAAGATTTAGGATCGCACCATGATTCAAACGTCATATAAATGATGGCTTAGAATTGACACAAGATTTCTGGCGCGTGTTGTTAAATAAGATCGCGTGCTGAGATACCTTCATGCAAAAGTAGTCAGAGAAAAGCTAGCCAGAGACATCGAATGTAACACGCGCACGCCGCAAAGAACCGTATGCCATCAAATTGTTAACAGCTGGACAAAGACACCATACCTACAATACTACTTGTTGTGACGCCTTGTTATGAGAATATTCTCTCGTGCCGAAAGGCATCTCACAACATGTCATAGGATGATCTAACACAAGCTCGAAAGACTCGCACAGACACAATTACGAGGTCAAAGGTATTCTATCGGTCCTGGTTTCCACCAAACAGCCATCTTAGTTCATAGAGGTAGTGCATGTGTGCGTGTCTTTTGGCCCCTCCGCTGTGCGGCGGGGCGCCAATCTATACATGCAAATCATCGCTCTCGCGTATCTTTCGGCAGATCCGTTTCTCGCACGTGCATCTATTGTGATTGGGCAGTGCTCATCGCTACGCTTACCTCATCAGCCAATAGGAACCCATTCAAGCTCATTGGTCCGTCCCGGAACGATGCGG
>OJLB01000081.1_pt1 | contig 67370 bp, 53 predicted proteins | sample 1596861 | NCBI WGS metagenome assembly OJLB01 (sample SAMEA3904681, study PRJEB24821) | metagenome | biome: Builtin; feature: hospital; material: surface | place: USA | collected 2013-06-06
CGTAAGGAGTCGTCGGCAGCGTCAGATGTGTATAAGAGACAGTCGATGTTGTGTTTGATGCGCCGTTCCTCACAGGCCACTCCCTCGGTGGCATCTGCTCGCCGTACCGAGGTGCGACGCTTGGTCTCGCGTCTGTTCTGAACCTCAGCACGCCTCAGATTGCAACACGCTGGGGCGAGCAGAACGAAGGCCAGGCTGATCTTACGCCTTTGCAGCGCACACTCAAAGCACAGATCCACCAGCAGATGACGTCGCCAGCTCCCTCGAAAGGCTCCTTGTTCTACCAACCTGCTCCGCCACACGCCCAGTCGAAGCCAACGGCTTCTGGGCATGTGTCCCGAGCATCGCGGTCGCGCGCTGGCATTGGGGCCTCCTCTGCGACAACGACAACGACCTTGTCGTCGAAACAAGGGGTTTCTGCTGCAACGTCGCATCTCGCGAGTCTCTCCATCAGACCACCAGCTCCTGCCTCGAATGCATGGCAACGACCACCACCAAGACCTGCCGTTCCTCGGTCTCATGCTCCTGATGCGGCGCCATCGACGAAAGACGGCACTCGAACCACACCTGGGCAGACGACTCGTCCTGCGACGAGGGGTCCCTCTGTTCGACCTCCTGCTGGTCCTAGGCCTCCTCGCCCACATGCGCCGAGGCCCCCCAAGGCAGGCAGTGGCCCTAAAGGTTCGTCTGGCACATCAAATCAGCCTGGGCAGCCGGTGCCGCGACCACCAAAAACCCAAAACAAAGGTCCCTCGCAGCGACCACCCAGAGGACCCAAGGGGGCAGCTCGCAAGCCTCCGAACGCTGGACCCTAAAGTTCCGGCGCTCATCGGGACGCTTGAGCGTTGTCACAGAGCAACAACACACATCACTGCAGCGCCCCAGCACAAGAGGCTATGACGAGCAACGGCCGCTTTCCTAATGTTAGCTAGCAACCAGGCACAGTGAGCAAGTTGGAGTTCATATTCACGACGGGTGTATACTTGTCTTATGGCTCGGCCGTACGACTCCTGGTTGTATGGCATCGCATCCTTTCATGACGTCTGTGGAGATGTACTATTTGGCAGGCGTCCGAAGCGTTCTTTTGCACCATCGCACAATCGATACGCAGGCTTGTAGCTATTCGTCGAGATATCAAGTAGCTCAGGGTTGGGTATTGTATTGAAACGATTGCCCAGCGACGTGTAGCCATAGTCGTACAGAATACAGTAGGGCACGCCGACGTCCTGACCTGCCACACATGGTGGAACAACTTCACGTTCATTTGCGCAAAGGACAGGGCATCGGAGAAATGACCAGATATCCGTATAGTTCCAGTCAAGAATGGGATGTACTCGCATTATTGGTGGCCAACTAGGGTCGCACGGCGAGCGCACTTGCAGCGATGAGCCATGTGGGTCATCATGCCGGATTCCAATAAACATAGCTTGTACGCCTTCTCCTGCCTTTCCATTTATATAAGTTCCCAGTGCGCTTGAAAGTGCACCGTGCGCCGTCTGAAGCTGTAGATTGTACCCTGTCCTTTGCGACGAAGCATACGATATAAATGCTTCAACCTCGGGAAACGGATCCTTGCAAGCCACATATAAGGATCGGATGGGAGGTAGAAGCTTATGATCTTTCTGCACGTTCAGAAACTTCCTTAGTGCTGCGCAGAGAATATGTGCCAGCACCGTACAATCCTTGCCGCCATTGAAGCTCAATGCACAACCATTCACGCCATAATCATGCAGCGCCGACTCACACGCCTCCAGTGCACTAGCCACTTTCTCTGCCAGGACTGGATATTTAGCACGAATAGCTGGATTTCGCACTAGTTCATATGTCGCATCGATGGATTGTACCCATCGTGCCATAGACTCATCCGCCATTGGCGTCGTCATTGCCTCGGACCGTGCGCGTTGATACCCTGTTAACGTGGGACCGCCATCCTCATACAATACCTATTAGGTCAATATAGCTGTCGCAGTCCAATTGGCAACGCCATCGACGGCTTGGCGTAGTCGCAATTTTCTGCTCGGCCGATGTGGAGGAATGAGATTTGTCATTTCGTCCTCGTCCGTACCTGCGCTGTTGTGTTAACGTCCAGAGTATGACGGGTCGTCCTGGTTGCGTGCGCGTCCGCGTGAGCACCAAGGAACCTCTTCCGACAGCTCAATTCTGGATAGCAGTGAAAGAGAACTATGATCTTGGAATGCTTCGGACACATGTGGCGCGCACGCTTGAATCCCACTATGATACTGTTGTGGATCCTGCCACTCTGAACGTCGCAATCCATGACTTTGACCTGTGTGACGATGTTGGCCAAATACTTCAGGAAGGCGATCTTATTACGTATGTTTTTGGATAGTATCCGGCTTACATACAGTGTTTCAAATTTGAAGCGACGAAAAACGTTGGTTCAAGAATATGAGACTTCAGGTCCCACCAAACCTCTGGTGGACCCAGAAACGGAACGTGCTATCATGGCAGAAGCTAACAGGATCACGCGTCTCATGCGCTCCCAGCATCATCAGGCACCTTTGATGAAAAAGACGCTTGGAACGAAGCGCAAGCTATCCACGCCTATGACGTCGACGTTTACGCACCGAACGCAGCGTCCCCAACTGGTCCATGACATTTTGGACGATGTGGAGCAAGCTGATCTGAACGACGAGCTGAATGAAATTGATGACGTCGATGAAAATGACTATGTTGACGAGAATGACTATGACGATGTTGTCGGTGATTCTCCATCGGTAGGTAATGAACTATTCAGAAACGAAGACAACGGACAAGAGCAAGGCCAAGTTTGTTCAAAAGACAGCGCTACAGTGGAAAATCCTATTGCTTCTAAATCAGAATCAAGGTCAGATTCTGGCTCGGACTCGTCAGACTCAAACTCGGATTCAGACGCCAGTTCCGAATCAGACTCCTCAGACTCAAGCTCGGATTCAGACGCCAGTTCCGATTCAGACTCCTCAGACTCAAGCTCGGATTCAGACTCCAGTTCCGATTCAGACTCAAACTCTGACGCTTACAATGGTGATAACATCAAAATTAATGAAACCTCGTCCAGTAAGTCTCCCTTACCTGCGTCGTCGTCATCTTCGCCGCCGTCATCTGAGCCAGTGTCCAAGCCTGAAGGTGGTTATGATAATGATAATTTTCAACACAGTCAAAGTCCTGCTTTTACGACACATGTGCGTGCCCTTTCCGACTCCCAATCATGGGTACCTCCTGGCCAAGGCAAGGACCGTACACGCCATAAAAATCAGAAACGACGTGAGCGGCGCCGAGCGGCGCGTGAAGCCCAAAATTCAAAGTCTTCCGTCGAAGCACTGGTCTCAGAACATCCGTTGGCAAGTGTTGATCCTATGGTGCACGGAAAGTTGCCTCCAGGGGGTGGATCCCTTGATATTGAGCCATCTACTCCTTCACCGGCTCCTAAGTCATCATCCCCTGTGGAAGTAGTGTCTTCCCTTGAGAATATCGCGCAACGAATGCTTTCACGCACGACGGTTGGGCATCGAAAGCGCCGAAAACGGAGTCAAGCGAACGCCATGGCACCCCCTTCGACACCCGTATTTGCGAAAGCTTCAGATCTTATCCAAACAACACATTTGAACCGACCTACTGAACGGATTCCATACCCCTCAAAATTACCGTCTGACGAATTCCCTTCAAATATGACCATCAGCAGTATTGATTGTGAGTCATGGTACGATCAGCAATGGTACGACGAAGAACAAGAATACGAGGACGTGGATGAATCGACGCGTGCCTACATAAACATGCAGCGGCAAGTGCATGCATCTCTAGCTGAGGAAAAGCGCCTCGAAGAAGAGCAGGTTCGATTCTACCAAGATGATACTCACATCGGAGAACAAGAGCCCCTTCGAGAAAGTCTTCCGCGTGCTTTTGGACGTGCACGTAACGTGGAGGCCCTCGCTCCTGAACTTGACTATGGTACACCCTCTCCACAATCTCTCCCGGTGCATTCTAATGCTTCCCATCCATTCTTTCGGCGGATTGAGTCCATCCGCGCTTCGATTTACGGTTCATGATCCATTCCTTTTGTAGTATACCCTAGTTTGTTGGTTGCATCATCCGGGATCGATCGGATTCTTAGACCCGCAAGCGAGCACTGTCTCCGTTTGTTCGTCTTTGCCTAGCGTGTTTACACGTGACTAAAGTTTTGGGACCCTTCCCCCCTCCTTTTCATCTGCGTGGGCAAATTTAGTGCATGGAGAACTTGACGTCCATAAGCATAATAGAGAGCACGCAAGATGGCGAATCCTCGACAACGTCGCAAAATGCGCTCTGGAAAGTACTCAGGTGCAACGAAGAGTGCGAAGCGCGCCCAACAAAAGAGATTGAAGCGAGCTCCAACTGTGATGGGACCTGATGTGTTGCGAGAAAACTGGGACTCAAAATTGACTGTGCGCCAAAAGTATGTTGCATCCTAATGCGGCTAACAAGGACCAGCTACGCAAAATTGGGGCTCCTCCCGACGCTCTCGAAACAGTCTGGTGGACTGGATAGAAATGATCCTTACGCCAGTGTCTCGACGAGTTCTGCATCTGGTATAGCGAACAATGAGCCTGTGGTTGACAAGCCACGGAAAGGCATGGCACGTGTCATCCGTGATGACGACGGTCGTGTAGTGGACATTGTTGAATATGAGGATGAAACTGGAAAACACTCGATGACGCCATGGGGCGAGCAGTTAAATGCCGATGATGATGCACCCGTGTCATCGGAGGGTGCATTACTTCCCCCTCGTCTCAATCAAGGTCGGGACAGCGATACAGTCCAGCGTACGTTTTGGATTTGCTCAATTTGACACACAGAACTTGAAAAAATCGCTGCAGAGAGCCGACCAGTCGAACGGCATACGTCAGTGGCCGAGCATGCATGGCTTCTAGATCTCATCAGTGTGCACGGATCTGACGTGCACGCGATGGCGCGTGATAAACGACGAAATGTCTGGCAAAAAACACCTGGCGAGATCCGCCGTGCGTATGTATTGATCAATCGTGTTGAAATTCTTACAAGCCAACAGGATCCGCAAGGCAAAACTGAGTGATATATAGGATTGATCCATGTAAGACTAGTTGAGAGCAGTATACAGCACGTCAATTAAGGAAATGTTCCGTTTCCCTCCATTGTTTAACCTCCATATTCAATAATTTGGACGCACGTCCGTTTGGTGTCCCTACTACCTCCCCCCGTCGGAGCATCAACATTAATTGCTTTTGTGTGTGTCTAAAGTGGGAGAACAGGGGGTGGTGGGCTTTTGCTGCATATGGGAAATTCTCTCAGCAATACAAGTGACCGGTTAGCGGGCGCTAGTGAGCTGTTGCATGATCCATCTCTGCATTATGAGTGCAGCCTTGGCTCATCGCGCTTCCTACGCGCAATTCGTGCGAAACATGCGCTTGGCTCACTTGTGATCAAGACATTCATTAAACCGGATCCCAACATGCGTCTTCGTGCTTTGATGCACCGTCTAACATGTGCGTGTTCGGATGACTGTGGGAATGCCATACGAGCTGACATCAGTGGAGCGCGAAGCGCTGGACAACGTACCGAATGTGTTCACTACGCAGGAAGTGCTTGAAACTGACGGTGCTGGCTACTTGATTCGCCCATGGATGACCTTCAATCTGTACGATCGTATCAGCACGCGCCCGTTTTTGACGGACATGGAGAAGGTTTGGATCAGCTATCAACTCATCTATGCGATGCATGCGTCTCATGCACAGAATATCGCCCATGGCGACCTAAAATGCGAGAATATACTTATTACTTCGTCTCTTACGGCTTATGTTACGGACTTTGCCTCATCATTCAAGCCGACATACCTTCCACTTGACGATCCAACGGACTTTTCGCTTTTCTTTGACAGTTCTGGGCGCAGGATCTGCCATATAGCACCAGAGCGCTTCTATGAATCTGTTACTGAATTACCAGCCGGTCCGATTTCCTCACGCACGCAGCCAAAAGACATTGAAAATATGTCCGAGGTGCTCACGTATGAGCCATATTTGGAGATCCTAGGCCTAGGGCGTCCAAATGGACGCATTACAGAGGCGATGGATGTATTTTCTCTTGGCTGTGTACTTGCTGAGCTATGGCGCGATGGATCACCTCTTTTCACGCTCAGTCAAATGTATCGCTATCGCGCAAGACAGTACGATATCAACCCGCTGCTGCAGTCGGTGTCGCATTCTGGTATGCGCGATGTAATCACTAGCATGCTTGCATTGGATCCAGAAAAACGACCAACTTTCAAGCATCTTCTTCGTGATGCGCACGGAATCTTGTTTCCAGAATCTTTCTCAGTCTGTCTGCATTTATATCTAATGGATTTACAGCGGCCTTCGCCAGATATACCTTTACCTCAGCCTCCAAATGAAAATCAAGGGGATCAATTGCGGATGAGGCATTTTTTGGAACCTGATGATCGGATCGAAAAGCTTTATGAAGACTGGGCTACGCTCCAAAAGTTTTTTGGTGCTATACCCTCGATTGAAGGCAATCAGGTCCAACTGCATGTGTCTATTCCAAATGTATCACTTCCTCATCAAGTCGGACGACCACCGTCTTTGTCCGATAACGAGGCACTTCTTGTACTCAATGTTATTCTTGCTAATATTCGTCACTGCCATCGCCCGTCGTCAAAGTGCCATGCACTTGAACTTGTGGTAATTTTGGTATGGGGATGGCTTAGCGATGAAACACGTTTAGATCGTGTTTTGCCTTACCTTATCGCACTGCTCACTGACAAGCATCCTCGTGTTAGGGCCATGGCTTTGCATGGGATTTCTGTTGTATTTGAATGCATTCATGTGATTTCAGCAGTCAATAAGCGTATCTTGCACGAATTTGTATGGCCACATGTTGTGCCTTTATCGCATGATCCCAGCGTGCATGTCCGCTGCACTCTTGTTTCGTGCCTTGCGCGTATATCGACGAACGCAATGCGACTTTGGCTTACATCGCCGACCGAGTCATTTGATACGGATGTTCTCTCTTTACAGGAGTTTGTGCGTGATCAAATGTATACGCTTGTGCGTGATCCTTCATCGACTGTCAAATGTGTTCTACTTTCACATGCCACGTCGTTGTGCACACTTCTGAATACCAATTGCGTCAAGTCTGTCGTTCTCACGCACATGCTGACTTATCTTAATGATGAAAATACTGATTTACGCATGGCATTTTTTGACGCGGTTGTACCAATTGCCAGGCTTTTGGAATCCGGTACCATCGAGAAATGCATTCATCCCTTCCTTTTACAGGCACTGGGTGATGATGATGTCCGTGTACAGGTTCAAGTTCTTCGTGCAATCCAGCAGCTTATTCCATTGTTTCAGTCATTTATGCCTTGGAAGCTGCTAGATCGTACCATTAGTTTGCTGTATCATCCCAATCTATGGGTGCGCGAGGCTAGCATTGGCGTGGTGACCGAGGTATCCAGCTTGATCTCAAACTCTGATCGTTGGCTCCGTCTTTATGCTAGAATTCGCCCATACCTTCGCTGCGATATTACGTCTATTACACCTATTTCTCTTTTGGACCATCTTGCATCTCCATTGTCCTCACATGCTTTACAACAGTGCGTATCAACAATGAAGACGAAGAAAGATGCCACATTTCTTGATCTTTGGTATTCACAGGTTCGCCGTGTGGAAATAAAAGATGGCGTCTCTTCTACTAATATGCGAAAAGAAATGGATGACTTGGTTCGTCCGCCTTCAAGTCCACGCTGGATGACACTTGCTTTGCGAATCGAAGAACCACATCCTAACATTTTATCTCGACTTGATGGATGGGGTATTCCGTCTGGTGATATACCGAAACTTGCGGCACTATGGTGGTATGTCGAAATTTTGGCAACGAAAAAAACTCGGCAACAGGCAAAACCAGCACCTCCGAATGTGAAATTATCTGGAATTCGACAACGATCGGTGTTCTTTACCCCACGCATAGCATACCAAGCTTTACCGTCGTCTGATTCCATTCGCACAGCGCAGAAACGGATCCAAGATTTGGCATGCGTTTCAAGTTCCCAGCAGGATTCTAGGGAACCGCAAGAGCAAAACTCAGAGTCTGAGCTAGAGTCTAAGCCACAATTTGAGATATTGAATGAGCCAAGTCGCAAGTCAGAGCCATCACATTTTTCTTATCGCTCCCATGGACGGACTGCTTCCAAAGCCTCTTCGGACGCCACTTCATTATCTGAGTGTTCGATTAAGTGGCCTGTTTTTACCAATCCGAGTACGGCCCAAGCAAGCACGACCCTGATCCATGCCCACGCTGAGCGTGCACGTGCTGAGAGTGCGAAAGAAGAATCAGATCAAGCACCAAATATGCTAGTTGTTGAAAACACATACGAAGGTATGGATCCCTATATCCACGCACATTTGAAAGCAGCATACCAACAGCTCCAAGAACAATCTACGACAGTCGTATCACAACATACCCCATGCATATCACATGTACAAACCTCGCCGGCTGGCAGCCACAGGCCTCATGGAGCACTTGTCGCATGCCTCACCGAGCACACTGCTGCTATCACGTCGCTCAGTGTCGCATTGGATCAAATGTTCTTTGTGAGTGGCTCTGACGATGGAACAGTAAAAGTATGGGACACGTCTCGTTTGGAAAAGAATGTAAACTCGCGCTCACGTTTGACTTATGCGACGCATCAGTCTCCCATTACTAGTGTTTTAGTTCTAAGCGGCACACATTGCGTCATAAGCGCGTCGAAGAATGGATCACTTCATGTGTGGGGCGTTGGTGTGCAGACGGGGGGCTCACTTCCCCGATACATGCGCCCTCATATTCTCGGCAAGCACACACTTTCAGAAAATGAGTATGTTCGATGTTTAGCACAATGGACAAGTGGTGTGGACCCTGTGGTTGTTCTTGGTACAAGTCGAGGGCGCATAATTCTGTGGGATGTACGCCACATGAATCCTCTGCTTACGATGTCCCATCCAGCAGAGCATGGGCCGGTTGAAACGCTTGTACTTGATCCGCAACGGAATTGGATATGTACTGGTACATCTTGTGGTGTAATTGGTCTCTGGGATGTGCGGTTTGAACTTTGTATCCGCGCATGGACGGTCAAGTCACAATCCAAAATTCTCTCGTGCACATTGCATCCATGTTATTCAAGGCGCATCTTGGTTGCATGGAGCACGCATGAACCCTGTTGCTTCGCAACGCTAGATCTAGACACTGGTCTTGTCCCCGACATGTTCAATGTCATCGATTTGGAGCACGCGCAAGTACCAGACGTAGCGGAGAACCTGTTTTCTCCTTGTCAAGACGCGACACATCACTTTGGGGCAGAAACGACCCTGCCTAATCTTAACGGAACACACGTCTTGCTCGCAAGTGTGTATGGATACACCAGCACAGCACAAAAAGATACATCTCTCAAAGGATGGATTCTCTCGGCGGGCTCAGACCGTGTTGTGCGATTTTGGGACTTGGGCCAAGCTGATCGATGTGTGGCGTTCGGAGTTGATGTCCATGGCGAATTTACGTACGTGCTAATACTTTACTTACACATTTTACTACAGCATGTCGAGGGCAGAAGGGACTCCAACTATGTTGTACAACCACGCTGTGCAACATTCAGACCCTGCACTCAAGCGCTCGCCGTTACATATACATCAGCAGATGAAAGTCAAACCGGTTGCGGATGTGTCGCATAATGATACCATTACTACACTCACGCTTATTGAAGTACCGTATCGATGTGTGGTTGCTGGTGATCGAAATGGAGCGATACGAGTGTGGGAATGAGGCTAGACATGGGAAATACGTGAAAGACCTATTTTGTTGGTGGCGCATTGAAAAACATGTAACAAACAAGTACACTCATAAATGATTTGCTTGCAGACCTATCGAACTTGGAACCGGCACCGATCCATCATGTGCGGCTCGATTAAACGCCGCCAAATACGCTAAACTTACGAACGATGCTTGGACCATGTTCTTCGTAGTCACGCTTGTCATAGCAAAACGAGTAAAAATCGGGCAACGAACCAAGAAGCGAGCCGCCGTACCAGACAGCGTAGCGTTGCATGCGGTGCGAGATGACATTCACGTCCAAACCTGAGCTTCGCGCGAGATTACCACTCGCAGCCTCAGACGCCGCGATACGCTGGCTCACAATGGCGCTGAGGTCCTTCTTTAGTCGCTGGCCGAAGTGTTGGAACATGGTTGAGCCGCCGGACAAAACAATGTTCTTGTATAGCCCACGACGTACATCGATAGGGCTTTGCTGAATGACAGTATCCACAATCTCTGGCAAGGGAGTAAGAAAGTCTGACGATGCAATCTCTGGATTGAAGAAAATTTCTGGGGCAAGGAAACGTTCGTAGCCAACTTCGACGGAGTATGGGCGTCCTGTCACAGAGTTTTCGCCATCATACCGCTCGAAGTACTTGTATGGGTCTTCATCGAACCGACGGAACTCACGAACAATGTCTTGGCATACGTACGAGTAGTCTTCTTTAATTTTTTCAGCGACCCGGCGACTGTCTTCCGCAGGGATATTCGCCGATTCGCCACGCTCACGAAGGAGCTGCTGCACAAAGTACGTAATATCCCTGCCAGCCAAGGGAATGTGTTTGATCGCGCTTCCTATCACGTACCCCTCGGCAACAGGGATTACATGCGTTACACCGTCACCACTGTCAACCACTGTGCCTGTGAGTGTGCGGTCTGTCACCTTGTTGCTTGTCCAACTAGCTGCAAGAGCCAAGACAGCCTGCACGGCAATATACAGGCCTTTGATATTGAATGACTCAAACATGATCTCCGCTGTGGCTTCTCGGTTCTCTGGTGGATTCAACGGTGGCTCAGTGAGCATGAAGAAGTTCTCCTCTGGCTCGGCACGTAGATACTTGAATATGCACTGCTCCCAGAATCGTTCCATCAAATCCCAATTCTCAACAATACCATGGCGAATCGGCTGGTGCACTTGATATGATTTTGAATTGGCGTATGCCTCGTGTCCAATGTGGAAATCCAGGTCATCGATCCCACGCTTCGACACGAGCGACGAGTTAGTCAAGCCGCCAGGCTTCGTTGGCACCGACGGGCGTGTACCTACAGCCTTTCCTGCGCTAGAAGAGGCTGTCGCTATGGCTGTAGGAAACACGAAGGACGGCTCGGAATTGCCCGCAAATCTTTCAAGTCGTGAGCACCTTATTCTCAAACAGCAAATAAACCTACCCCATCTTCGTATACCCCGTACCATTGTCCCTAACGTCAATTAGCTCAATGCAATTTTAGATATACGCACAAAACAATCACATTTGATCGCGACATGGCTTGCTGTGACTGAACGTCGACGTTATCCGTTCTCAAGCGCGCGGAACCGATGTGTGTGCGTTCTTGTGGGACTGGTGCGCGGCTTGCTTGGGCGCTTCTAACTAGCTAGTCTTGACTAGCCGAAGAGCGCACGGGGCGTTCCTTGGGAACAAGTGCTTACGACGGTGTGACTAATCATACCTCTTCCTTTTCAACCAGCATGTCGTGGTCACTACCAGCCACAGCTTATGTGGCACGAGTGAAGCCGCAGGTCGACGCGCCTGTGCGAACGCACATCGCTGCTCGATCAAATTTGTGTGTTACAGATGTGACTTCCAACAACATCAACCAGGTTCGCAGATTAAACGCGGCGCTTTTCCCCGAAACATCCTCCGAGGAAATATACAAACAAGCGCTTGATAAGGACACGAACTCGTTGTATCAGCTTGCGCTCTTTAACGATATTCCTGTGGGCGACATATGCTGTCGAGTCGAGGATGGATCCGATCCAACTAAGTGCAAAATATATGTTATGGTGATCGGCGTGCTGGCGCCGTACCGACGTCTGGGTCTCGCAACGGTACTGATCAAGCACATTCTCAACACGGCTCCCCCAGGGTCGGTGTTCGCTGGACGCCGAGTAGAATCCATCTATCTTCATGTACAAACAAGTAATGAGATTGCCCGTGCGTTCTACGAACGCTTAGGCTTTGCTCTTACCCAAACGATTCCCTCCTACTACTCACACTCAGAGCCGACAAGTGCATGGGTTTTTGAAAAACGGGCATAATGTTATGCGAGGTATCGTGTCACTATCGGACATGTTTACGTCGTTTTTCTTCCAGTAGAAGCTGCTCCTCCCGTTCGTCTTCGCGCCGGCCATACAAGGAGCTACGTTGCTCTTCACGAAGAACAGCGTCTGCACCCGCTTCCATATCGTCGTCACTGTCGATATCACGTGCCATATAGCTGAACATACGTAAGTACCTGATGGAACATACGCTTGCCGATTTCGTCCAAATAGTTGCCATATCTGATCACGAATAGATGCATGGGATGGGCCCACGTTATTATCCTCCAAGACGTCGTCCTCATTCTCATAGTCCGCTTCTTCAAACATGTCTTCATCTTCATAACTATCCTGATGTTCTTCACGTTTGTTCTTCGCTTCTTTCCGGAGTCTTTCCGCCTCGATGAATTTTTCTCGCGCGGTCATCGGCCGTCGAGCAGGTGCATGAATAGATGAGTGACTAGCGCTTGATTGAAGTGACGTCGGTACTTTATGTAACGACGACATCATTACCTCGGAATTATTTGAAGGAGTTTTGGGAGGACGAGTAGACATCGGCTTGAATGGCACCCCCATATCCTTAGCCATGCGCTTCATGCGTTTTTCTTCTCGTGTAAGAGCAGTAGGTGCAGGTTTCGCACGTGGAACCTGTGACCTGTGTTGCACCGCGATATTTCTGGCCTTCTCTAGAGCAGGTGCTCGCTTCGTGGCGCGCCGCCCCGCGGCCTTCTCTATCGCGGCCTTCTCAGCCGCACGTGCTGCCGCTTCACGCCGCTCAGACACCTGTTTCTGTAGAGCGACTCTATGTGAATGCAAAGAGTCTCGCTTAGATTGCCGTTCACGCTCACGAGCAGCCCAAGCATCTCTTTGGCGCTTGCGTTCATCCTGCGCTTTTTGCTCCTCATCTTTTTTACGCGCTCGCTCTTTAAAATCGCGGTCGAGCTGTACGCGTTTCAGCTGACTCTGCTCCAGCGCCGCACGCTTTAGTTCTTCAAACTAAGCATCAGATATGAACACATTCATAATTCTCAAGAACTTACACTGCTCCCGCCCATCACGCCGTCGCCACGACGCGGCAGCCAGACAAACAACAACACTGATTCCCCAAGCTGAAAGCTGTGCAGTGTGGAGGACGAAATCCTATGGCTCTGGCGACCATCCGAGTTTCAGTGAAGGGCGTGAATGAAGACACCGAGAAGTGGAGGGACAATGAGCCAGCGCGCAAGGCTTAGGTCAGCAGGTGCGCATGATCATCAAGTAGTTACGCCCTATGGCTCAGTCGTAAATGGCCGCGTGTCCGACGACGACGACGACAGCAGCTGTACATACTGACTGGACTAGTTTGCTTGACTTGCTGAATTGCTGATATAAAAACTTTTAATTCAGTATGGATGGCACGAATCGTGCGGATGAATCGATTCGCGCATGGAATTTTGTTCCGATCTCGCTGTTTGTGTCGTCTGGCGCGTGGCGTGTTCCTGAGCTCGCGTCTCCGGATAAATGGCCATCTTATCCTGGCCTGAAGCCTTTACGCGAGGCATCGCATGCTAATGCACTGGACACAATCGTTGGACCAACGCCAGCGTCCATCGGTGTGCACGACAAAACCACGACAAGCGCAGCTGAACTTAAACAAATGACCGACGTCGAAAAGTGTCGGCACTGGGCTTGCGCTGACGGCTACGACGGAATTGCTGTTGAGCTTACAAATGCGCGCTGGCGGGAGCGCTGGGAGCACTTATGTTTACGAGTCGATAGCGACACTCTTCCTCGCAGCTCCAGTCGCGTTAATCTTTCAGCCGCAGATGCAATGGACAGCCGAGTACAATTCGAAGCGGAGGGATGGCGTGCTCATCCACACTTTACGCGGTCCGAACTCAACATTCTCAAGCCTAGTGAGGCTCCATTAGTGATGGCAATTTTAAGCCAATGGCTCGAGCTGGACTCGCCCGATGAGGGTGTTCGCTTTGACTCGGAAATTGCACTGCGTCAAGAACTTGCGCACGCAGCCTACGTCGGTATTGAAGAAGTTATTCTCCCTCCTCCTAGCAGTGATCCTGAGCGTCAGTCTTATTTAGCAGACTATGCGCGAGCTGTTCGCTCGTGCCTCACAAGCATGGCAGGGCAGGCTCCAGTCACAAATGCATCCATGAAAGTCGCGATCCGTCTTCCTGTCAGTTCTCCTCATATTCTTGCATCTATGCTTGTGCACCAAGCTACGAAAGGACCCCATGGCTCAGCAGCGATGCCTGCCGCTGCATACCTGCGTACCAAAGATAATTGGGCTTGGGAAACTTGGGAGAAACTGCAGGAACTCTGCGGCTACCATCCCCAACTATATGTGGCACTGGATCTGTCCATGCCCTTACCACCGACATCATCCATGATGCGATGGATCAATGAACCGGTCTCGCACTTGTGGCTTCCGTCCTCTTCATTTCTCGCTAATGCAAAGGGGTATCCAGTGTTGTCAAAATCGGCACAAACACTCGTCCAGTATCTGGTTCCCCATGGTCCACATATCGTGCTGAGCGACATCACGTCTCCGCCTCCACAGCATACGCGGGGTGGGCCCATGGCCTATGTCCAATATGTGCGGCACTTGATGAAGGTCATGAAAGCACCAACAAAGCTCGAAAAACTTGCGTTGAAAGTTGGCGACTGTCTTCAGGCGCCCCTTGAACCCATGTCCGACAACCTCGCTGGTGTTACGTACGGTGTGTTTGAAGCAGATTCTGTCAAGTACCGCTTGTATGAAGAAGCGATGTTCCAAGCATTCTCTCAACTTGGCACTCCAACCACACGTCTCCGAGTATGGATTGTGGGGGCTGGCCACGGGGCTCTAGTAAGTCGATGCCTTGCAGCTGCGGAGCGTGCGTCACGTTGGGTGCATATTACTGCGTTAGAAAAGAATCCAGGCGCCTTCATTAACTTACAGGACAGACAGCTCTCTGAATGGGGTGCTGAACATGTTCATGTTCTCCTTGGAGATATGCGCAATATTTCTGTGCCAACCAACGTGTCAGAACGGGCAGATGTCGTGGTAAGTGAGCTGCTGGGGAGCTTCGGCGACAATGAACTAGCGCCTGAGTGCTTAGACGGTGCGATGCGATTGCTTAAGCCGGGTGGCATCTCAATTCCAGGCTCCTATATGCCGTACATCGTGCCCATTACCGCACCTAAACTGCACACAACTATCAAATCAGGCATTATGAACCGGGCTGACGCTGCCTCACTAGCAGGTGAAGGCATGGGCACTGCCATGAATATGGCTGCTAAGTTCGACGCTCCTTCTGTTGTTCTGTTTAAATCCATGAGTTTTCTCTCCGGTCTCGACAGTGCATGTCAGTATCCCCGAGTTCAACCGTGTTGGCGCTTTGAGCATACGTCCATGGATGAAAGTGGCCTTGCTTGCGGTCGCACTGGTCTTCCCCTCACAAACAGCCACAACGCGCGATCGTCCATGAACACGTTCTACATACCACATGCCGGCGTGTGTCACGGATTGGCAGGCTACTTCGAGGCCCATCTGTTTGGCAGTGTCGTACTAAGTATTTTCCCGGATCCAGCACGTGCAAGTCCCGATATGCTAAGTTGGTTCCCCATGTTCTTCCCATTCCGCACGCCACTTTATGTGCCGGCTCACAGCCAGCTCGACGTGCACATGTGGCGCCTTACAGACAACCACCATGTGTGGTACGAATGGAGTGCTGAGTCTTATTTGTGTGTCGATTCGCCATCTTTGCATGCATCTAGCGCATCTGCCTCACCTAAACCTGTGTCGACCCCGATGGTGCAGCAAGATGAGTCGCGTCAGTCAGAGAGTTTGCCACCATTCTCCAACGCTCCTCATACACCCATGGTACCACCCAATGCACTCATGGGCACCGGAGTATCGCAGGCCGATACTTTGGAATCTGCAGCGAATCCTGGAGTTGACGCAAACTCTCTCGTGTATTCACCCCTAAAACGGCGCATTAAAACTGGTCAGACGGACTTGATGAATGCAGGCGCGTGCGGCTTTAAGCTGACTATTTCAACATCTTAATCATCGGTACATCCATTCACCTGTTCATGTGCATGTAGTTTTAGCGGAAAAAGAGTTCATTCTCTATACGATATTATAACAACCATCATCAAAGTTCGTACCCTGAAAAATCATATTCAATGCCAGCCCGCTCTAATGCTGCGCGACGCTTTTTTTGCCGTTGCAAGAGTCTCTGATTAACCTTCGCACGTTCTTCCAGCGTCCGCGACCTTGAGCGTCTTGCTCGTTCCATGCGATCCACAGGTGCAGTTCGAAACTTGCGATTCGCACCCACCCACAAGTTTGGATCTACTTTCTCAGGTGGAATCATAGAAAGCTGGAGCATGTGTCCATCAAGCAAGTAGTTATTCATGGTGTCAACAACAATTTCTGCCACATCAGGGGAGTCAAACTCCAAAAATCCGTAATGCTTCGAGCGCCCAGTCTTTTTATTCCGAGAGAGACGAAGCCTGTTGATGTCCCCAAACTGCGAGAAGTATGCGCGTAGTTGATCTTCAAAGAATCCATGAGGAAGACGACCAACGTACACAACACCGGTCTTAGTGTCATCCTTATCACCATCGCCAGCCTCACTCGGTTTATGTTCTTTGTGATTTTTCTTTTTCTTCGCCTTCTCGAGTCGCTCCGTGACGCTGGCATTCCCACGGCTACTAGGTAGGTTGGCAACTTCCTCGAGGGTCAGGCCTGCTTGCTTCGTCATTGCATCATCTTCTTCATCTTCTTCGTCCGAGATCGAGTCTGGGAAGCCACTCAGCAATTCAGCGTCGTTGTTAGCATCCTCGTCATCGCCATCCTCAATTTCGGACACTTTCTCGACCGCGTCGCCCTTCTGCTTTTTCGGTATTGTTTTCAAAGACGCTGGAGCTTTGTTTGATGGAAATTGAACAACATTTGGTACCTCATGAATCCGAACCGATTTGATTTTTTTTTTGGTCGGGTTTTGGGTCACTTCGTCTTTCGCTTTCAAGGTCTTACCATGCTTAGCGGGACCCTTCTTTACCGCACTTGCATGCTTCTTTGAAACCGTATCATGTGCACTTGAAAGTTTCTTCGAGCCTAATTTACCTTTGGATTCTCGCACCACTCCCATCGTTTCCACACACTGCTTCAACACTCGTGCAGGTGGGGTGTTGAACGCACGAGCACACCAAAATTTCTGATGCAACGTCCCAAAAACCTGAACAAAAATGTTTAAAAAATATGATATGTGGACTCTATTTCCACGTGGACTTCACGTGGCCATAAGAGTCGATCTGGCATGTTCTACCGCCTTCTATGCTCAACGCAGGGACCCACTACTTTAGGCGAGGTGTGAACAGCCCAGCACTCCCCCTCCAGTATATTGCGTCATGTCGACGAACGCCGTTCCAGAAATCTTGTGGGCTCAGCGCAGCAGTGCCTCGGTCCCAGAGAAAAATGTGATTATGCTCACCATCAATGTGCCCAACATGACGGCAGAGGCCACCAAGTGTGACCTAACAAACACAGGCTTGCATTTCGAGTCGACCGTCCAAGGTGACGCCTCTAAGGGTATCGAGGGTAACAAGTTCACATTTGACGTCGAATTTTATGAGAACATCGTACCTTCCGAGTCGAAGCAGCATTTAACATCAAAATACCTGTACTTGGTTCTGCGCAAGGAGAAGGCACAAGATGAATATTGGCCACGTCTGACCAAGGACAAGGTTCGGCTACACAATGTGAAGACAGACTTCGACAAGTGGGTTGATGAAGATGAACAAGACGGAGAGATGAATGCTGGCGATGATGCTGGTTTCGATCCCAGTATGCTTGCTGGTGGTGGCGCCGGTGGTATGGACCTTAACTCCATCATGTCAAGTCTTGGGGGTGCCGGCGGCTCGCCTGACTTCGGTGCCATGGGCGGAGACATGGATGCCGGCGATGATGATGATGACGAGGATGACAAAGGGTCAGAAGGAAAGAATCCAAAAGTCGAAGAGACTGCTTGAATGCGCGAGGCTCAAGTTCAAGCCCAATACAACTCTAGCCTTTACACTATGTAGTAATACCATGGTATGAAAACATCATTCATCGGTTCGCTTTCATGCATAGGTATTATCGTCTGCACAAGTGATTGATTTCATCCACAATCTCTTGTGCACGGTGTGTATCTTCTGCCTCGAACTCATACCGTTTGGTGTCATGCATTCTATCGCGATGGGCAACCAAACGGAATGCGTGAGGTATCCTTGGATTCAGGTCACATTGTACGATAGAAGATACATGGTAAGATGCTGACTTGGCATGTGACACGCGCTTCTCGGCAGGACGTCTAGTCGTAAGCAATGTCAAGCCATACACACATAATATGAATCCAATCTCCGTCTAAGGTTATGACACGATCATGGCGCCCGACTGCAATGTGATGCCGTCGACTAACAGAATATGCCTATGCCCATGAGATTCCCCGGCAAATTTATGCAACATACCTTGTAATTCGAAATGATATCCATAGCATTTTTGTACTTTGGTTGTTCCACAACGGGCTGTGATCCTGTGTGGGGTGTGGCAAAATACGCATCCCTCAGCGAAGTTCGTTCCACTAGAACCAAGTCGCCAGCACTCTGGAGCTGAGATACGGTCTGATTTGGCTGAACCAATTCATCGGCTCCTCGGCAAAGAAGTGCATAAGAACTTGCTTGACCCAATTCACATTGGTTGCAAACTTTCTCCAAGACCTGGTTTGCCGAAGCATTTATAGGCACTTGAACACTCTGTACACCACTGGCTGTGGGGACGACCATAATTGGCAAAACGGTCATAGCTTGCGAGAGCTGGTCAGCGCCAGCTGCGTCAGTTGCAGTCATCGGTGTCGATACAAGCTCCGAAACTTGAGGAGATACGTTTGCCTCATGGTTGTTTGATGCTATAGCGGTGTTGAGCGCACAAATGTTCGGACATAGAGCGAACTCAGTTTCACCAAATTCTCCGACTACCAGAGCATAATCAATAGCTGCAGGTAAGATAGATCACGATGACATACCTGGGTAGTCTTCATCAACAAAGCCTCCTTCTACCATACGTAAGACCCAAGCTCTAGGCTCCAACACGGAATTTGACTGGCTCTCATACAAGGGATGAATGGGTCGATGACCGTACTTCTTGATATACGTATATAATCCGAATCCGATAAGCTCTTCCATAGAGGCGGTGTTCTGAACACACATTTGAACTGGTCCTACAAGCTCGTTAGTCTTGGTATTGGTCTGGTTTGGATAATATAAATCCACGCAAAATCTGCTTTCAGGTTCGATCCGTCCGATTCGAGCATAACGCGCAAGTTGAATCTCATCAACGCTCTCTTCCGACTCTTTCAAGTATTTTCGAAGTAGCGATTGGTGTGAACGTGATGGGATTGTCGCAGTTCTCCCAAACGTGATGTCTTTCTTAAAGCTGCCCCGCTCTTGATGCTTTCGAGAGAAAGAGTCAGTCGATTCTGAAGATGATTTCAGTAGTCCCTCTTCAATTAGATCATTTGATCCAGAGACAAGATTGGTCTTACTGTCATGCGATCCACCCGGATGAGTGACCTGGGGTGTGCTCGAAATAGTTCCATTTCGGGTATTTTCCATCACTGGTGAACCACTAGATGTTTCGAGGAAAGATTTCGAGCTGAACAGATTGAAGTCAGCATCAATGTTTCCAAGGGTAGAACCGCTTCCGAGAACAAAGCTCTCGGAGGTGTAAGATGCCAGATGGTCCAAATCTGAAGGAGACGAAATATTCGCAATCGAAATTGATGCTGTCTGCTCTGGTGGAAGTTGTGTTCGTAAAATAGAAGCAAAAGTTTCAAGCGGTTGGGGATTCAATTCTGACGAAGAGTCTTTTTCTGACATCACGCCCGAGTTATGCCAAAGTTTGTCGTGGATTGCTTCCACGTCTGGAAAACGTTTTTCGCGTTCTTGAGGCGCTGGGTTGCTCTTCCCAGTCAAAAACCGATAAGGGACAGGAAGATCATCCAAAGGTGAACTATCACTTGAATCAGATGACGATGCGTCTTGTGGGCTCGCGTTTCCAATGTCCAAAGGCCAGTGCTCACCAGGCAAGTATTTGTGAAAAATTCTTCTTACAGCATTGTGTTTGATTGGAGGTGGTGGTGAGCACGGCGCTGTACGACTGACACCGACACAATCATTAACGGTGTGGTTTACCTCACCAGGTTCAGCGGTTTTCTCAACGCTGAGCGATAGGTTTCTGTCACTTGCCGTGATACTACTATCGAAGTCAGTCAACACATGAGTCGCGTTTGGTTCATTAGAATGCTGGAGGAAACTCGATCGAAGCTTTTGCAATAAGGCACTAGGTGTTAATGGATTGATATACTCACTTCTGGTCAAACCCTAGCGACATGAGGCGTGATGTCTTGTCCGTGTTCGGGTGCGTAGTATCGGGCAAAATAAGATTCGAAATAAAATCATAGAGTCGAGTCTGAATGGAACACTCACTGACCTACAATCTACGCAATTTGCTCAATGTCTAAAATCCTGATTACTACAATAGGCGGAGCCTTCTAACTCAATTGTGTCAATATAACTTTTGATTCGACTATCGTATAGAAACGGACTCTAACAAAATGACCTTACTGAACAAGCGCATTAACAGCCTATACCTTAAGCGCTCTGAGCCCTAGACGACATCAGGTTCAACGCACTACCGGCCTTGAACCATTCAATCTGGTTCTCGTTAAATGAGTGCTGCAGAGGAATACGGTCTTCCGAACCATCACGGTGTTTGCAGACCATTGTAATGATGCTGCCTGGGGCAATCGTCGTCACACCCTCAAGGTCAATCATGTCATCTGGACGGACCAGATCGTAGTCGCTCGAGTTCTGGAACGTCATTGGCAGAAGACCCTGTTTCTTACAGTTCGTCTCATGGATACGCGCGAATGACTTCGTGATGATAGCCATGCCACCTAGGTAGCGAGGCTCAAGAGCAGCGTGCTCTCGCGACGAACCCTCACCATAGTTGTCATCACCAATCACAACCCATGGGTGACCGTGGTCACGGTAATAGGTTGCAGTGGCAGGAACGGCACCCCACTCACCAGTGTAGTAGTTTTGCACATTGTTTGTCTCCCCATTGGCACTGTTTGTAGCACCAATCAGGCAGTTGTTCGAAATATTCCTCAGATGACCACGGTAACGGAGCCATGGACCACCGGCCGAGATATGGTCCGTGGTGCACTTACCCTTAACCTTAATCAAAATCGGCATATCCTTAGGATCCTTGTCCTCCCACTTCTTGAAAGGCTCAAGGAAGTGAAGACGCTCAGAGTCAGGACGGATGATTACCTCGACGTTGGAGCCGTCAGGTGGGGGAGCCTGGAAGGTGTTCTCACCCCGGTCATACCCTTTCGATGGCAGTTCTTCGCCGGTGGGAGGCTCGAAAACGAATTCCTCGCCATCGCTACCCTTAAGCTTATCAGTCATAGGGTTAAATGTCAATGATCCAGCAAACGCCATTGCAGTAACAAGATCGGGTGAAGCCACGAACGCATGAGTGGCGAAGTTAGCGTCGTTGCGACCACTAAAGTTACGGTTGTAAGACGTGATGATGGAGTTCTTCTCACCCTTCTTCACATCGTGTCGGTTCCATTGACCAATGCACGGACCACAGGCATTCGCGAGCATCATACCACCGACTTTATTAAGGGTCTCCATCTGACCATCACGCTCAATCGTGGCGCGAATTTGTTCTGAACCAGGCGTGACTGTGAAACCAGACTTCACCTTCAAACCGTGCTTCATACCCTGATTGGCGATAGAAGCCGAACGAGACATGTCTTCATAAGAAGAGTTTGTGCATGAGCCAATCAATGCCACACGCAGCTCCTCAGGCCAGCCATTCTTGATAACCTCATCCTTGAACTTCGACAGAGGGGTCGCGAGGTCAGGCGTGAACGGACCATTGATGTGTGGCTCGAGATTGTCAAGGTCGATCTCGAGGTGATGGTCATATTCAGCGTCGCGGTCCGGCAGAAGGTTGCGGCGGAACTTAGAAGCAGCCTCGGCAATCTCTCCACGGCCCGTGGCTTCAAGGTACTTGGCCTGGCGGTCGTTGAATGGGAACACTGAGGTCGTCGCACCAATTTCAGCACCCATGTTACAGATAGTGCCCATACCCGTGGCAGACAGAGACGAAACACCAGGACCCTTGTACTCAACGATAGCACCAGTACCTCCCTTAACAGTGAGGTCACCAGCGACCCTCAAGATAATGTCCTTTGGTGCAGTCCAGCCTGAAAGCTTGCCCTTCAGCTCAACACCAATTACCTTCGGACATTTCAGTTCCCATGGGATACCGGCCATCACATCAACGGCATCAGCACCACCAACACCGCAAGCAATCATGTTGAGACCACCAGCGTTCGGTGTGTGAGAATCAGTACCGATCATAAGACCACCTGGGAATGCATAGTTCTCGATGATAATTTGGTGAATAATACCGGAACCTGGCTTCCAGAAACCAATACCGTACTTGGCACTACAGGTAGCAAGGAAGTCGTAAACCTCCTTGTTGAGCTCCTTAGCATTAGCAAGGTCCTCAGCACCACCTTGATCAGCGGCAATAAGATGATCACAGTGAACTGTTGTAGGGACCGTTACTTTAGGAAGGCCTGCAGACATGAATTGAAGCAGAGCCATCTGCGCAGTAGCATCTTGACACGCCACACGGTCCGGGCGAAGACGAAGATATGACACGCCACGCTCAATGTCTTGAGTGTGTGGCTCGTCCAAGTGGCCGTAAACAATCTTTTCCGACATGGTCAGGGGGCGCTTAAGGCGGTCACGAACGATCTTCAAGTTTTCTTCTACCTTTTGGTACGGGAGGTAGTAGCCCTTGCCCTTCTCGATGATGCTGAGCTCAACCTTCTTCTTGAGATCGGCTTCATTGAGGGGAGCAGCCTCCTCAGCAACGGTGATGACGTTACGAGTGGCAGCAGCCGCTCGGTGGGCCCGCAGAGCCACCGAGCGGAATGCGGGCGAGCGCATCGCACGGTAAGAGAGCATGATTGCGAAAAGTTAGAACGTTTGCTACAATCCAAGTATTTAAAGCCATTCATCCTCCCGAGCCACTCCTATGCATTGTAGCCTGCAGCCAATCTACGGCAATAATCGGATGGTTGGCATAGAACAATTTCAACCTATAACATTCTGTATTTTTTGTAATCACCATGAGGTGGGCATGCATTGCCAATTAGACTCCCATTATTGGTCCATTCTATTGTTCCCTCGGCAAATATCATTTCGTCTTTCTGGCCAATGATTTTGTATATTCACTTGCCACCAACGGGCCAAGACCGGCTCCGACAAGGCAGGCACGCACTACTAGCGGTCCGTTCGCTGCGAAATGATCGTCAATTCGTGCAAGTCAAAAAAAATTTCATCTATACAGTGCTGTAACTTTCACAACACATACAAACTGTCGCTATAGGACAACAGGCAGATAAACGACTAAGACTTCCTGCACTTCCGACATTCATCATCTGACACAATGCAAAGACGAAGAGAGAATCACGGAGAATCATAGACTAGTAGATAATTCTCTAGTCGCTTCCAGCTTCCTCTTCAGCCAAGAGGCGTTCAGCGTCTAGTGCTGCAACGCACCCACTTCCTGCGGACGTAACAGCTTGCCTGTATTTTTTGTCTTGAACATCACCAGCCGCGAATACACCATGCACTGAAGAGAGTGAAGTGCCAGGCTTTGTCAAGATGTATCCGTCTTCATCTAAATCAACTTGGCCTTTCACAATGGAAGTGGCCGGAATATGACCAATAGCGTAGAAAAGACCATTGACTTGCATGTCTCTCTCCTCATTCGTCTTTGTGTCCTTCACACGAATAGCATTCAAGAGCTCACCGTCACCCTTTGCCTCAAGAGCAACTGTGTTGAAAAGGACAGTGACCTTTGGATGAGAGAGCAAGCGCTTCGCCATGATCTTACTCGCACGAAGTTCATCGCGGCGAACAAGCACATAAACATGACTTGCATATTTTGTGAGATAAGTAGCCTCTTCCGCTGCAGAGTCACCACCACCTACGACAGCCAACGGCTTGTTGCGGAAAATAGGGACAGCACCATCACAGACAGCACATGCACTGATACCGCTCTGCCAGTACACTTCCTCACCTGGAATATGCATTCGACGAGCGGAGGCACCCGTAGCAATGATAAGGACCTCGGCAAGCTCAGGCTCCTCGTTTTCAAAGCCTTCCCGCCAGAGTTTGAAAGGACGACTAGATAAGTCCACCTTCGAAATGGTTTCAGTGTGAATCACGGTGCCGAAACGCTGAGACTGCGCACGGAACTTGTCCATGATCTCGGAACCGCCAATCCCATCCGGGAATCCAGGGAAATTTTCCACATCAGTAGTAGTAGTAAGTTGTCCACCGGCAGCGATTCCATTTGCAAGAAACCCTTCGTACAGCACTGGTTCGAGGTTCGCTCGGGCCAAGTAAATAGCGGCAGTGTGGCCAGCTGGACCGGATCCAATGATGACCTTGCAAAAGCGTTAGCATGAATAAACCAGAAAGTAAGATTTACTTACCACCTTGTGAGGTTTCTTCAAGCCAGTGTCACTTTTGTCGTGAATAGGTGCCATTGTAGTGAAACCTGAGGAAAACTGAGAGAACTTGAAAGCTGGACGTGCAGAACCCCGGAATAAACGACGATTTAAATAGCTATCACAAGAGAACTGCCAAAGCTTGTATAGAGAGCAAGATTTCAGCGAGTTCCTGAGAATGCTTCTGGTGCCCTGACAATGTCAGCACAAAACCATACCGAACATACGAGCAACAACTGTGGCGTTAGAATGGCGATTGGAGATCAGAACGTTTGATTCGCATTCGCCCCACGGAATTGCCTCATGTCTTAGTCACCCCGGCTTTCATCTGAGTAAACAATAGAGTCGTAGTTTAATTCCGCGAAACCAAATTTGACCATTCAAAAGCATTATTGCAGCTGACTGAACGACTATGTCGCTCCACATGGGTTGAACGGCACGCGCACAGATTATGCATGCCTCAGGTCTTGTCAGAGTGAACAAGTCCTTCAAAAGGACTTGTTTTATGCCGTACATTGATTACCACTAGACGCTTTGATTTCTACTCACATTTCCAAGATGAAGTCAGTGGTAGCAATTATTTTGACGCTGCTATTGACGGTAGCAATAGGAGCCACGGCTGATAGCATACAGGCTGGCAATGTCGGTATTCGCCGTCACGAAGGCATGTTTCGACGCGCGAAATCTAATGATAATCAAAGCCATAACAAGTGGCATGGAAACAATGGAAATGACAATGCAGATAAAGGAGAAAAAGATGATGGAGATCATGAAGGTAGAAACGATAAAGGAAGCGGTTCAAGCGATAATGATGACGTTGAGCATTATCTTGTTGTTAAGACTAATGAGGGTCGCGTCCGAGGGTTTTATAACTCAACCTCGCAAGCATATGCCTGGAGAGGTGTGCCTTACGGTATGGATACAAGTGGTGAAAACCGATTTATGCCGCCCAAACCAGCCAAAAAGTACAAGGGCGTCAAAGATGTAACGAAACAAGCCAAAGGATGCCCGCAGCACGGTAGTGGCACGTCGAGAGCGGCCATTTCACTATTTGGACTCTCGACAGATATTTTCAAAGATGAGAATCAATCTGAAGATTGTCTAACAATGAACATTTTTGTGGGAAAAGACAATTGGGAAAGCTTCCGCGACTCTGGCTCCGAAGGCAAGAAGCTGCCAGTTTGGCTCAACATTTATGGGGGTTCTTTTGAGTGGGGTGCGTCCAATGTCGAAATGTACCAAGCCTACGATCTCGTGAGTAAAAATGATATCATATCGGTGAGTATCAATTTCCGTAACTGGATTTTCGGATTTCCCCAAGCTCCGCAACTCTACCCAACGAAACACACCGACGATTCAGACTACCAGGGAGCTAATCCAGGCATGCTTGACATAGACCTTGCGATTGAATGGGTCTACAAAAATATTGACAAGTTTGGTGGCGATCCCGAAAAAATTACAATTGGTGGGACAAGCACTGGCGCTTGCGCGGCTGATAACTGGGCATATACTCATTACAACAAGCCATCCTCCAAGTATGTAAACGGGATTATACTTCAAAGTGGATCCATGACATCGCTTGGTCGGTATTTCGTTGCGGACCCTGGCGATGACTTCACTGGCGAAGACAGCGTATGGAACATTGTGGCTAAGTACTTGGGCTGCGGAACAAGCAATAGCCGGGAGCAATTCAAGTGTATGCAGCATCAAAGGTGGGAAGACGTGATTCATGCGACATTTGCAACAAACACATCCTTTTTGATGACCCCAGATAATATTACTGCTTACGTGGATTACGGCGAGCGTTTGGTTCAGCACAGATTTGTTGATGCTCCTATGTTGCTTGGAAATACCAAGGATGAAGGAAACGCCTGGCTTATCCACAACGCATACCTGACGCGCATTTTGGGACCTATCATTACGGCTGAGGTTTGGGTGTGCCCTACCCGTGTGCAAGCTAAACACCGAAGGGGCTACGCACCCACCTGGCGCTACCGTTTCAGCCCATCATTTTACATCCCCGACACTCCGAAGAAATACCAGTCTCTTCTAACATATCACGGCAGTGACACCCCCTATTCGTTCGACACGTGGCAACAACTGAGCTATATTCCTACAGAAGAGGCGAAGAAGGACAAAGGACCTGTATTCCAGAATCCGCTTGCAACAGACGATAACAGTGTTCGCGCGCCAGTCGCAAGTTTGTACAGTGCTGCTTTTGTCGCATTTGTGTCTGACCCGCAGAAGGGTCTGTACAACTTTCATTCGGGATGGCCGGAATATACACCGGACCAGAGGAGCATCGGCGACTTCGGCTACAAAAACAGCCCTCATTTCCGCCTAGCTGATTCATCGGAAGTGGATGGCCTCTGTCCTTTCACCGACGCTGAGATCAAGGAGAACAATGAGAAGTGGAAGGCCACCGCGCAGCGCTACCGATCGTACCTTATCTAATGATTCGGACAAATCCTTAATTTTTCAACTTTTCGTTCTTTTGAAGGGCGCAGCGTGTTTTTTTTTTGGAACATGAGGTCATTCAGTTATTTCTATTTTAGAAGATATAATGCAGTTAATAACATAACTATCTTTAAGAACTAACAAAACGTCCCTGCATGTTCTGATGTTACTCGATGCAAATACTAAGAAAGACAATGTAATCTGTTCGACGAGCTAAAGCATTTTTAAAACCCGTGTTATTCCTCGCCGGCTCACACGCACATAGCATTCCGTGTTTGAGAATCAGAGTCAGCATTGCTATTCTAGTGAACAAAAACTACCACCGTGTCTTATACCAGAACAGATATGCTAGCGGCAATTTTTTGGGACAAAATACAGCAGCCATGAACATGCGTCTAGATGCATGACCATTGAAGTGTATTTTTGTATCGTCAGACATAAACGAGTTTTACGTCACTCCATTAACAACCCAGCACCCCACTTTACGGAGCAAAGAGTTGCTCAAAGAATGCCTCGCTGGTAGCTGTGCGAGGGGTCTTCGTGTTCTTCTTCAGCTTACCAGCGCGACGCTGAGCCTGCTCACGCAACTCGCGGCGGATCGAAGCCTGGGCGTAAGGGTTCAGACGGAACAAGACACCACGGTTGCGCAATGGGTTCTTCTTCTGCGTGAATGGACGCTTCGTCTGCTTTGGACCAGCAGGACGCACGACGCTTTGGATTTCGTCCGAGTTGATGAGACGAGTGACATCAGGCATCGTGATCTTGGCACTTGGGAGGTGGAAGCCTTTCTTAACTTCCGAAGCACTTTCGTACGTGCCAAAGATCTTGTCAAGCTGCTTGAACGCGTCCTCTGTCCAAATCACAAAGCGACCCAAGTGGCCACCAGGGGCGAGTTGAAGAAGGTTCAAGCTGTGCACGCTGGCAACCTCAACGCCTGGCAGGTTACGGAAAGCCTTAACAATGCCATTGTCCTGATTGTAGATGACAAGAGGACCACGACGTTGAGTGTGACGACGGTTGCGCAGCTTACCGATACCAGCACGGATCTTGCGCGAGTTCGAGACCTTGATCACATCATCGTAAGCATTGAGAGCCTTCAGTGCGGCGATAGCTTGCTTGGTCTTGGTGAATGACTCAATCTCGTTCGAGACAATCAGCGGGACCTCCTCAATTTCCTCAACGCGGTGACCACGAGCAAGGACGAGCGCAGGAAGGGCGGTCGCGGCGAGAGCTGAGGCCGTCGCATAGCGGCGCTGAGTCTGATTAGTCTTGATGAACCAGCGGCGCCAGACCCTAGTTGGGGCGAACATGTGACCACCACGGGCCATGTTACCGAAAGCAGCCTGACCGGAGCGATGCGTACCGCCACCGCCAACACGGGGGATACGAGCCACGGCACGACCAGTACCCCATGATTCAGCAGAGGTCTGGTGACCGGCATTGGAGGCGACAGCGTAAGGCTGACGCTTGTTCTTAGCCAGGTTCGCTAAAAAGTGTAAGTCATATTTCGATTGTGCAAGGCAGATTGAGCTAACGCGATGATGAGAACGTGACACGAGCTAATAAACATAAAGTTCCCACCCATGATATGCCTGCATCATCTACTCTCCCAGAATCTGCCCATTTGTGACGATTACTTACAGTGAATAGCCTGGACGACATCCGGACGGATCGGCGCGTTGAACACAGCCGGAAGTGGCAGCGATCCTGAAGCCGCACCGTCAATTCCTCGCACGTTCACAGTCGGACGAGCAGCCATCTTGAGGATTGACCTGAGTGTAGGACGAGGAAAGTGTCTGTATGGGCGGAAGCTCTCTCGATACACATGCTCGCGCCTGTTCCAAGCAAATTTCCAGTTCTCACGCACACGTGACATGTGACAGTTTTACAATGTCCTGCACATGGATGCCACATGGCTTCCAATATCCTTGCCTCCACAGCACCTCGTCGGGATTTTTTGTCATTTTAACACGAGCACGCAAGACATGCATCGAGGCACAGATCACCAATGACTTCGATCACGGCTCAAATGTAGCAGCGGGTCCCAGCGCTGCCATGTTGTACAGCTTAAGCTTCCTTCGATTCACATATTACACTCTAAAGAACTGACACTTCTGCGTTAATGAGTGCGGTAACTCCATCGACATCTGAGTACGCCGTTGATGGCGCGAGTGTAAATGAGCAAATTCAACGTATTGTGGCAGACTTGCCACAGGTCAACGCTCATCTTGAAAATGCTTCCCCGGTGGAGATCCTCAAGTGGTCCATAGACCACCTGCCCAATTTATACCAGACCACTGCTTTTGGTCTCACGGGTTGTGTAACTTTGGATCTTATTTCAAAGATTAGCGCTGAGCGCAGCAAGAACGAGTCTTCTGTCCCCCATCACCTTGTGCCTCTGATCTTTGTTGACACTCTCTACCATTTCCCACAGACTCTTGACCTGGCAAACCGTGCTTCATCACACTATAATGCGCCTATGCATGTTTACAGGCCGATTGGTACAGATACAGTGTTAGAGTTCGAGAGACGCTGGGGGCCCGAGTTCTGGGTGCGTGAAGAAGACACATACGACTATCTTGTTAAGGTTGAGCCGGCACGACGTGCATATGAAGAACTTAATGTACGTGCGGTGTTCACTGGACGTCGCCGCTCGCAGGGAGCAGACCGAGCTTCTTTGCAAGCGGTTGAAGTGGATGAAACAGGGCTCATCAAGGTTAACCCGCTGCTAAATTGGTCATTTTCCGATGTGGAAAAGTACGTAAAAGAGAATGCGGTTCCATACAATGAGCTGCTTAATATGGGCTACAAGTCGATCGGAGACTGGCATTCGACATCACTCCCGACTGGGAAAGATGGCGCTGACGAGCGTTCTGGGCGTTGGAGTGACAAAGCTGGCAAGACGGAGTGTGGCTTGCACAAGGACTACTTCAAGTTCAAAGTGTTGGCAGAGAAGAAATTGCGTGAGGCCGAACTTAGTCGGATCGATGCGAGTCGTCCTTAGCTGCTCGCACGTGTCTATATGTATGTAGTTATGTATCATAACTTATTGTGCGGACAAATCAGCTGGTCGAAATCGTGAGAGCGTTAATGAAGCTCAGAGCTAAATTGACGTTAAACACTTGTCACCTACATTAGTTGTTGACTACGTAAAGGAGCAGCCACTGCATCTTCATCGTCAACCACCAGCTCATGAAGAGCGCCTTGGAACACATAACGAATCAAAAGCTGCTTGCGCTCGCCAACGCAAGGATCGAAGAAACCAATCAACTTGGACTTCGATCGACCTGCTGGAATAATGAGCTGGCTCTGGGTCACCAACATTTGTAGGGGAACTTGGACATCCCACCATAGTGGTTGGTTCACATTCGTATCGTTATACTCTCCTTTCCGCTGAATAAGTGGAATAATTTCTTTTTTATCTTTGATACGACTCAAATCAATGTCAACAAGAGTGGGGAATGCATCGCGTCGACCATAGTAAGCTTGTACGATGACCAGGCCATTGCGTGTGAGCTCAGCTTCTGCGCGCTTCCAGGCCTGGGGGCGCAGAAGCTCGCGAGTCTGTTCCGCTGATGTGCGTCGTTGTTCGATTTCAGCCATTCTCTCATTGCGAACCTTAGCCAGGCGCTTGGCTGCCGTCCGACGTTGCTTGGGTTTGAAATAGAAGTAATGTGAACATGCCATAAGTACTGCAGGTACTAGTGCGGCCGACATAGCAAGATCGGGACGGAAGTTTGGTGATAAGATAATGGGGAAAACTAAGCGTTGTCCAAGGCGCGAGACGCGAAGTTTGAGCTGCACACCAGATGCTAGTCCGCATTCGACACCAAGTAACATGCGAATATTTTCAGTGACTCGACGCTCACTATTCGTGAAAGCAGAGATCCCGGACATGGTTCCTAATGTGATGCCGCTCTTAATTTTGAAGCCTCCCAGCAGCTTCATCGTCCAGTCATAGCCAATGGATTGATCCATGCCAGATAATGCGCATTGGAGCGTCCAAGAAGTGCCGTCCATATGCTGCTTGGTAGTTCCAACAACCATTGCACTTACATCATCGTATATTGGCTCACCATTCTCATCTGCTCCCCAATTACCAATTGTATAGGCACCCGACTTAAATGACGTGAAGCCTGTGAGGCTTGACTTACTAGATAGCCTTTGAGCATAAGTTAGGGTCAAAGATGGCGGCGTGTTGATAGTTTGTGACACCAAAGCATAGTTGAAAAACATGTTTTCATCCACCATGTACTGGCCTTTGGCCGTGAGGATGTGAGGGCGCAGGAGTGACGCACTTAGCTCAGAAAAAAAGCGTGGACTCCAGTGTGTCTTTAAAGTACCAATAAGGTTGCCACCACCTGCCTGGCCACGACTCATTAATTGACCAGAGACTGAGACCATGGATTGTTCAGTAAGAGGTATGTCGAAGCCATGCTTTCCGATAATTTGAGGGCAAGACACGAGCGCAAGGCGTTTGTCCATAGTCAATCGAGGACGGATGGCAGGACTAAGTGGTGATGTCTTGAGCACGTTTGGCAAGAATAAAGAGGTTGCATTAATGACCGCAATAAATTCGCCACGAGAGTTTACGAGGCTTTCGGCGTCGGCTGCTTGTCGAAGTCTTGACTGACGCTCGAATTCTGCCCGCATATCAGCAGGAGTTTGACCTGGAACAGCTACAGTCCATGTAGACCTGAGACCTTCTTCACCAAAGTGATCGTACACAGAGCGTTGTTCAGGATCACTGAGAACTTGGTACGCTTTGTGGACTTCTTGAAATGCTTGTTCTGCATAATCTTTGTTCTGTTGCCCAGGGTGTTTGTCGGGATGAAATGCCATAGCTAAAGTTTTATACGCGTCGCGGATCTGTGCCTCTGTTGCATCCTTGTCAACATTGAGGAGAGCGTAGTATGGACGTGCGTTCGAATCAGCTGATTCCGCCTGGTTTGTATGAGCGTCGCGAAACGGCGTACCGCCAAAAAGCGGCTCTTCAACCTGTGTATCTGGTTGGCGTGGGCCACGAAGGTCATATTATAAAAAAATGTTAGTGTTTTAAGACACATTAGGACATACTAAACGACATGGATGGTTCGTCCCTAAGGGACGTCATTCCCTGAACTCGTGAACTGTTGTGATGGCCAGTTAGTGCGTGGAGACCCTTCGTCGCCCCTCCATCTCGTTTATTTGGCCCTTTTTTAGTTGCGCGGATTATTGTAGAGAGGCATTCAGCTTTTTTTCTACCTGTTCCCTAGGGGTTTTGCCACGTCGGCATCTAGACTCACAAACATATGCCTAATCAATTATCACTGTTATCCTTTTCACCTAAGGAATATATAACCATAGATGTACCGGACCGGCGAGTAAAAAGAGAACGAAAGAAAAGGACATTTTCAGTGGCACTAACAGACTTGACCGTCCAATTTGTAGCAGTAACGAAGGAATTAACATTGTAATGATATTGCACATTTCATCCACTAATCTCTATGTCCACCCTTTCATCATCTTTCTAGTTCGATAACTTCGTCAGAATGCGACAGCTGGGAATTTGGCGCTAGTCCCCACTGCCATACACGGTCGCATTGACCAACTGGTAGGCATGTCAATATTACAAATATTTATTTGAAATGTATCAGCGCTTTGTCGACACCAAATACTATACTCTCGTGAACATGTCTGAACAAGCACAGGCTCCAGCGCGCGGAAACGATTCTGTCGCAAATGCTGCGCCCGAAGTTAAAGCGGGAAGCCCGAATGACTTTTTAAAAAGTAAGCTGCATAAATATAACGTCTGTAGCTAACAGCTGAAAGGTGTCATTGGTAAACCAGTTATTGTTCGATTGAATTCCGGCATCGATTATCATGGTGCGTGGTCAATTTGAACTGGCAAGCTAATGTATCAGGGACTCTATCATGTCTTGACGGATACATGAATATCGCCATGGAAGATACAACAGAGCATGTCGACGGTGTTTTAAAAACCACATACGGCGATGCGTTCATTCGGGGCAATAATGGTATGTTTTTGTTTCTGTTTGTTTTTTTTCCTGCATTTGCAATACAATTAACACCGCTGACCGATGTTAGTACTATATATTACTGCATTGGACATCTAGTGTAGTAACCTCCCGACAGAGTGACGACAAATTCAGGTGATACAAAACCTTGATGATTATTCACTCGAAAGAACTTCACACTTTAGATATGCGCCACTCCATCCAGCACCACACAAGTCTTGCCGTGCAGAGCTTCAACAGATGCGACTATTCAGAAGAAGTCGGATGGCATCACGCGTATTCCTACGAACGACATCTGTAGAAAATGATACACCATAATCAAACATTTGAGTGTTACACGAGCTTGGCAAATAGTTTTCTAAAAGCGTCAGTACACAATCCCCCGGATAATTAATACGTACGGTGCCGCACACTCTAGGGCACAGTGAGCAAGGTGGACTGGATATGTGTGAGTATATATTTCAGCAATAGGGGAGTGCTATTTCGAGACCCGATGCACGTACAACTGTTATGTTAGTCTTATTCAGAGGATAGTCAACATACAATTCTTCGACACAGTCTTCACCCTCATAACCTTTGCCCTCTGTTACACGCTCCTGGCATTCTTCAAAGTGATGCCGAACCTCTGAGCATCCAGACGAGTTTTGGCATTCTGCACGTTCTGTAAGCTCGAGTTCAACCGCTAGATACATACGCTCATAAATTTCCGGGTAAGGCTGAAACAAAAAGGGGAAAGCGTATGTCAGTCGACAGCTCTCACTTGGCACAAGGAAAAAAAAACATACATCTTCAATCTCCTGCAACGTTAGAAAGAACCAAACAGTGCGCAACATACCTCTTCCTCCTCCTCCTCGTCTTCTTCCTCATCGTCGTCGTCGCCTTCGTCATCGCCGCCCTCACTTGGCTCCTCGGACTGTTCCTCCTATCGTTTATGTTAGTATCCACAACTCTGCATTCTTTCCGGAAATGCGTACCTCACTGTGTGCCACAGGGAATAAGGACTCGTACCAAGTGCTGGCAGACGTTCCTTCGACGGCCGTCGAGGTCGAGCCCATGTTCATGATCGTCGCAAAGAGGGACATATTTTTGAATGCCGTCAGTCACAAACGCAGAGACGCCAGGTCGTCAAGCTAGCCGACGTTGAGCTATTACCAATCCTTCTCTACCCCGAACCGTCCCGAATTTCCATGCTACATCACGTGATCAGACTGGTTCCTGATGGAGCGCTGGATGATCACAAGGCGGGTCTGTGCACGGCTCACTATAAAAGGCCGGGAAGCCGCCACATGAATCTTTCCTTAACTCTAATTTCATCATGGTATGTTACCAGTAGTGAGCTTTCGTTGTCTGACCGTGCAGGCTATTGAGAAGGGTGCAACTATTCCTAACACGAAGATGGGTCTGATTCCCTGGGCTCCTGAGCTTGACTCGGGTGAGGTGTGCGGTGTTCCCACCTCGTTCGAGACTCACAAGGAGTGGAAGGGCAAGAAGATCGTGGTTGTTTCAATTCCGGGTGCTTACACCCCTATCTGCCACCAGCAGCACATTCCTCCCCTCGTGAAGCGTGCTGATGAGGTGAAAGCAAAGGGCGTGGATGCCATCTACGTTATTGCGTCGAACGACCCTTACGTCATGTCAGCGTGGGGCATCTTTAACAATGCTAAGGACAAGGTTGTTTTCGCCTCCGATCTTAACATTGCATTCTCGAAGGCCTTGGGCGCGACAATTGACCTGAGCTTCAAGGACATGGGTGAGCGTACCGCTCGTTACGCCCTTATCATCGATGACCTTAAAGTTGTCGATTTCGGATCGGACGAGGGTGACACTGGCAAGCTGCAGAATGCTTCTGTGGAAACCATCCTCCAGAAGCTCTAAGTAATATATGTAGAATGCACTACAAGGAATTATTCTAGCTTATCAATTCAAGAGTGAATGTCGAATCAAGACGTTTGTTTTATTGACGAGAATTGGTGAGAGTCGTGCGAGTAGTTTCCGGCATGATGTTAAAGAGTCAAACAAACGAAATTGGTAGGAGCCTATAGTAAGTATGGATGCAATTCTTCGATGGAGAGTGAGGCTTTTCTGTACAAGCCTGAGAGTACTAGAACCGTAGCGGAAATCACACCCGTGAAAAATTGGATTAAACCAACCGTTGTGACACGATTCATGTCACAAGCGTGGGGTTGAAAGTTTAGTCCATTTTCTAAACAAAACGTCAAATGACAAGTATCTGAAAGCATTGAGATTGAAATAAAAGGCGAGCCCAATACTATTTTTCTTTGAGAAGGCTGGGCTATGAGACTGACACAATCAATAACTTTCAAAGTAGACAACTTCTGTAGGAAGAAACCATTGTACGAAAACACACAAATGCATTGCGCTACATGTCATCCATTCCACACTACTGAAGATTTATCTAAGTTAAATTCTGGCCAATTTAAGCAACTATAATCATCAAACATCAGGAGCGTCAGGACTCTCTACTTACTGTGACTTAATTCTTTGCCTTCGCGGGCAAACATTCTCGAGCTTGATGGTGATGTGTAACTAGTCCGGGATCAACTGTCCGTGTGGAGGCCATGCGTCATCGAACACATGTTGAGGCAAGCCTGTCGGGATAGTAGGATAGACACGTTTTGACTAATTTACATATGTATGGAATCATGTTGCTTGAACGGGCCTATTTAATCAGTAATTCAGTAAAATCGTATCCGGATTTCTCGCTAGCAGACGCGAAAATCTCAGGATTTCGAGCCATGAATTGCTGCCGGAATCGTTCGACAAGATGCAGTCGGGTCACACGGTTGTTCGAGAAAGGAACCATGGACTCAGCCGTGTCGAGATAAATTTGGCTCATGATATCACTTTGCATTGCGAGATTGCGGACGAAGCGGGGAAGCGTGGCAAATGAAACTAAGCAACCTTCACCAGCGGGAGAGAAATCTGGCAAGCCAGGTCGAAGTTGCAACGTCACATGAAAGTATGTTTCATCTGTGACGGAATAGTCCACGCCTTCACGGACGGTTGAATGAGGCGAGATGACTATATTCACGAAGTTGAATTGACTAGGAATCGTACCAAATTCATAAGGCAGACCAGAGTCATTGAAAACGATATGAACCCAGTCATTTCCAATAAGCGCTTTCTTGTGAGATCGGTTGGGATCTTCCGGATGATTCGGCATCAATGTACTTGTATGGAAGACAATTTGTTTGCTGTAATCGCGCCAGACGTAAGCATACTTACCATGCTCATTTGACTGGCGGTCTAATCCGCCTGTATATACGTCTTCCTGTCCAAGAAGAGGAACTAGATCACCTAGGCGAGATAGGAAAAGCATGTAAGCCATTGAACCGTGCGTGTTACTGAGAATCTCATTTTCAGTAGTTTGCTTGTACCCAACATACAAAAGACCGATCTTGTGGAAGTCATACACAGGTGTTAGGTCCATAGCACGTAGAAGGCGTTCAGTCATTGGATCGTCTGGCAGCAGAATCGGGGGCGTTTCATTCGACTGGTCAGGGTATCCACTGAACTGGAGCGCCATAAAGATTGGTTCAACGTCAGTCATGCGGCTAGTCTGTAAACGATCGTCTTCGGTACGTTTTGACAAAGCGGTATCTGAGGGCGTGTCCGGCATACAAATGGCTGCCTCGGCTGACTCAGACTCATTAGGCGCCTCAATAACGGGCTTATTGATGGATCCCTCCGATTTCCATCGCTCTAGAGCAGCAGCGAGGATGTCGGCCGTGCGCTCCTCCGCTGTGCGACCGTCAGACACCATGTTTTCCAGGCGACACACAAATGCGACTGTGCCGGAAGGTCGTCGGACTGTCGCTTCGAAGGTGCCACTGCGTGCCAGAGGGCGTATAGATATGAGGCCTTTGCCTAGGAGCCATGTTGATCCTCGGCTCGGAGGAGCCACATCATTCTTTTGTGCTAAGAGTCTGTGCAAGATGGAGCGAGAAGGCTTTGGCAAAGCGTTGCTGTAAGTGAAGCGAGCAAGAAAATCAAGGCACACGATGGTCTGATCACTTGGGGACTCTCGTCCTTCGTTTGCCAGCATGAGGCCTTGCGTGATGTACGAGGCATGTTTTGGCCTCTCGCTCAACTTTAGTGTCATAAACCACTGTGAGATATTGTTGTAGGCAAGCAGGAGCACATACTGTGACAAGGCAAACTTGGCCGGACTTGAGCGCAAATCCTCACGAGTATCGCTTGCTGCTTTGCTTTCATGGAACTGAATATACTGCAAAGCAATGCCAAAGACTCGGCGGTAGTCGGCTTCTGTGAAGTTTGCATACAAGGCTTGCACACTGCTGACTTCGGCAAGAAGCTCAAGAATATGAACACTCATCTGAATCGATGACATGATCGTTGAGAGCTTCACTAAAATATTTGTTAACTGTCGCGTAAAGGATTTTGACAGTTCGTAGCCGGCCACAACAAGGGCACGAACACATGGTTGAGCCACTGTCTGTGAGTGTGACAAGCCAGCTGCAAATGCTTCGACGAGCTCATCCTGTTGTGCACGAGTGAACAGGCAATGATAAGCCATTAAAACCTTCAGCGTGGCGTACAATACGGCTGTGAGGTCTGTGCGGCGCAAATCGCCTGGTAAGACCAAATTCGGCAAGGGCTTGTTTTCCAGCAGCAATGGACAAAGCCAGTCGCGCAACTCGCAAATCTTGGTCGTTGCCTTGACGCCACAGAACAAATGCTTGTTGTTCAATTGCGACGGAAGATGTGAAATGATGTAAGATAGGACCTCCCAGTCTGACTCGCTCTGGAGGATATTCAGCATGGCTTCAAGATACTCAGACGTTGGAAAGAGCATAGGAACTGTGTCGCTTTTATTGTCTTCCGCATGCTCAGCGATTCGACTGCCATGCACGCCAATCTGGGATACTTGCCAGATACAGCTGCTCCACGATGCTTCAGGAAATTCGCTCGATGGAACCTCAGGCGGCGCTGCGTTGCTTTCCTGCGTCTCATCCATGGAAGGTTGCGAAGTGGCATGTGAAAGGGTCGAGGAATGAGGCCCTGAACGTCCCCGATCTTGTTGATCGCGTGGATCTTCATTGCGCGACAAGGTTTGCACGAGAGACTTGGTAAAGTCTTCCTCATGGTTTTGGAAATAGATCCGATGCTGCGTGTCGGCACGCAGACGCAAGATCCAACGTAAAATCATGAGTCGAAGCGATACGGGCACACGAGTGCTCGAGGAATTGGAATCTTCAGACACGGAAGAAAATGGCGCATTAGCTTGTATCAAGCGCAAAAGTTCGCGGAAGACAGCCAAACTACACTCTCGCAGCCGATCTTGCACTTCGCTAGTGGAGGTGTCAAGCTCAGGAGCCATTGTACTGGCATCCGAGATACCGAAGGCCATTTGCATGAACAACGTGATAAGATCGAGGATCGATCGCGTCGCCCTAGTCGTGCGAAGTCGAGCATCGCGTATATCGTCAACGTTGTGAGGCCCTACACTGCGTTGGCGCGAGTGTTGCGCCATAGCTTGAGGCTTTTCTAGGTTCTCGGCATTGGTGAGGTTTGCCTTAAACACATTGTCGACCAAGCAGCGCAACAAATCGTAGAAGGGTTTGCATCCATTTATCGTTGGCGTGCATACGGCAGTGACCATCGCATGTCGCACCATACGACGAATCGGAACCCCGATTTCGATGTCTGTTTCTTTCTGAGCTGCCCGGGATGCCAGAGGAACGACCACGTGCTGGATCATTGGATCACGCAGCAAAGGCAAGTCCTGGACGAATCCATACACATCGACCACAAGCTTCACGGCATACAGACGGCTTGTTCTTGACATGAGAGCATGCATACCAGAAGCATCGAGGCCAGATTTTGGATAGAATGTATCGCAAAGCTGGATAAGATTGTCGAGCCAATCTGGTGTGCTTGGAAGATAGATGTGTTGGTTCTCGTTCGCTTTGATCATACTTAGCAAGACATGATCCGGTAAGAGAAATGCCAAGCCCCAAAATGAATTTGAAATGATTGGTAGCGATATAAGAGGTTGCTCCAAACGGCTGCATAACAGACCAACGAGTGTATGGAGGACGAATGAAGACATATTCATCATTTTAATTCCTCGGCGCCGGCGCGACAAGTGTCGATTCATCAATGGAACAAGATCGGCAAGAATTCCCCAACTTGTCGAGATGGCGTCGTCATACAGCGTGCACAGCGGCTGGGGTGCCTGGCGGACTCTGACCGGGACATTCTCGAACAAAGAAGCATCAGCACATAATTGCCGCTCTGGTAAGTAGTCTTCAATCAAAAATAGACATATCAAGTCGAGAACATCATCGCTCTGAGATATAGCACCGCGAATCATGCTTTCAAACAATGCCTGCGATATCAGCGGCGACGTCTTCACGTGTCCACCCTGCTCCATGCGCTGCGCGACATTCCATATCATAGTTGCATGAATAAAGAGCAGGGCACCAACCCGCACAGATCGATTTCCGTTCCGCCGTGTGCATAAGATCTCGTACAAATGACGAAACATGAGGTGGACAATGTGGCTGCACACTAGGTTGTTCAGTACGAGCCGAAAATCTGACTGAATGTCAACACTGTGTAAACTTAATCGTGAAACGAGCATTTGCTCCTCTGTTTGTGCAATCGGGAGTCCAATCAGCCGGCATAAAGAATGAACGCATTCTGAGAGACATTCTGGTGGTACAAAGGTGTAGCAAATAATGGAATCGAGTGATTTAGCAAACCCGGTTATATCTTCGTGTTTGATGAAAGGAAACTCGCTGTCTTGTATGCCAATATAAACACCCGATTTCTCAATTTGCCTTTCATTCTCCGGTTGCCCATCAATAGGATACAAGCTTGGTGTGTCGAAATACGTGCTGACATCCTCCATTCCATAGTATTTGTAGCCGGAGGAAGATGACGTTGCAGTGGCGGTGGTGGCGGTCGTTGTGGCTATAGCTGTGGACGAATTCGAAGTAGCAGCTAAACTCGCTGCAGCCACGGTTGTAGTTGCTTCTGATGAGGATGACGAAGAACTTGGATGTCTCGAATGTTTCGACCGGGCTAATGTTGGGATGCGAGGGTTCAGCACGAGCTCACAAAGACATATCAGGTACTGTTTCATATGTTCTTTTTCGAGGCGTGAGGCGTTGAATTTGCAAATCGATGTGAACATGTCGAACAGCGTGTACGTACAATGTTCACTCAAAGTATACATGCCCGACATCTCGTGTCGACGGAACATGAGCAAGGCACCCCATGAGTATCGCAACCATTTCGTCATGACGTTAAAAATTCCTTTAAAAGCAAGAATATCACGACCGTCGCGTGTGAGCACTTGTAAGGCAGCCAATTGGCGAGAGAGTGTGTGAAACGCTTGTGAAGGTTCTTCGAAAATTTTCGGGAGAATCCAGTCTTCTCGGCGGTGAAGATTTACAATCAACCGATACAGCATGGCGCGGTCTAGCATACTTAATGCACGCGATGGCATCACAGCTTGCCACCCCGTGGCTGAAGACGACTCCTTCCAGACCTCGCTGGATACACTCTGTGTTGAGACATCCGCATATCTTAGCGTCGACGTGAGAAGTTCACATGAAAGAACGCGCAACTCGTATGCGAACGTTTCGCGGAGAAGGCGACTACATAAGACAATCAAGGACGACACGAGCGGCGTAGCGATGGGGGGGTCAAGAAGAGGTTCCAGCTCAGCAGGCTCACGCATCAGACATTCAATCAGAAACTGCATGCGCATGCGCTGCTCCGCTACAGGTAACTTGGGCTGTAGCAACTGCTCAATCGCTCCGCGTATGTCACTCAACATATCGGATTGTGATGAAGCGCTTTCATTCTCTGAACGCCCGGTTTCAGACGCGGTATTGCGAGAGCGGAATGATAGCAGAAAAGGGATACCAATTCCAGACTTTGACGAGGTACTCGCCTTGGGCGATGGATCTGGCTCCATCGAACTAGCGGTACTGACACTACTGCTTGTGTTGAAAGTATGGCCAAGCCAACGTGTCGATTGTGTACTCGAGATAAGCCTATACGATGGAGGTGTGTAATTTCTCAAAGCACGCTGGTGTGGCTACAACCAAACTGATTCCACGGCTTGCTCGACAGAGGCTATATTTTGTGCAGGGTAACGCGCATAGGACCTGTATCGTACCGCATCTAGATCACATTCTAGTGAACTTGTTTGGTAGGAGTTGTTAGAAATGCGAATGCATGCTGTTTACGTACGAACAACTGCTCATACTCAAATAACCACCTTGTTCCAAGCTCTGCACTAGTTCTCGTTGATGGTCATGCATAAGAGTTGAGTTGGGTATCACGAGCAATTTTGGTACATGGCTACATCGCAATGCTTCCAAAATGGTCCCGGATCCTTGCGTGTGAGTGCCGCAGCGTCACGTACCACCATGTGAGATTACCAAACCGACGGACTCCATCAATGCGCGTAAATCAGATGTGAAGGCAAAGAGAAACACTCGGAGTTGACCATATGCATGGATCTCTACACCGTCTGTGCCTTGAATGCTGCCATGTACAGCATTTTTGGGTATTTGCACAGCACTATGTCCATACTGAATCAATACATACGCTTGGGGACCGAGCAACTTGAACACACTTTGGAGAAATGGCGTTGATAGTACTTTGTCAAGTAGAGAATCAAATCTTGTGCTTCCAACAGTCACCAAGATACTGCGTGCGCGTTCCATGCCGGTCGATCTTGCAAGGTGGATGCAGCGGTCGAAGCAGGCCCGTGCATTCGCACACGCCTCCATAACGCATCACGAAATGCGCGCCGGCACAGGTAGCTGCAGCCCAAGACACAGTGCGACAGTGTTACCTTGCCCATTGCCTACTTTCTGGCAGTTCATCTTCCCAGCGTCCCACGCATAGTCGACCCTGATGAGTAGGTCATCACTAGCAAAGCCATGGTATGATTACGTGGGCCTAGAGTCGCTCCAGTCGCATGCGACTCTTGACGCGAGTGATGCTGCGTCCATTGTTTGGCTAGATATTGATAACACGCTGTACTCACATATGGAAACTCGGTATGTTAAATTTGTAGCTTATGATGGGAAAACAGCATTTCAGACATGATGGTCGACCGTATCCATTCTTATTTCCGTTCACTTGGCCTGGAGAATGCTGAAGCGGAGCATTTGCACCATCGTTACTACAAAGAATACGGGCTGGCGATTCGTGGGTTGGTCCGTCACCATACTATCGACCCTCTCGATTACGACCAAAAGTGTGATGCTTCTCTTCCGCTACAGAAGGTGCTACGGCCGGACCCTAAGGTCGTCGCTATGATGAAGCGCATCGACAAACGAAAGACACGTATTTTCGCACTCACGAACGCATATAAAGTGGTAAGTTCAAATGTGTTTTTCATGCAGAGCTGACCACTTCCAGCATGCACGACGTGTGTTAAGCTTGCTGCAACTGGATTCTATTGTCGAAGGCATAGTTTATTGCGACTATGCGAACCCTGAATTGTACGTCGATCTACGTGCTGTTCAAATAACGTCCAGCTCTTGCAAGCCTGAACCAGAATTTTTCCTCGCTGCACAGGAGGCGGTACGAGCCTCTCCGAATATACGCCACTATTTTGTCGATGACAGTCTCGCCAATATAAAGCAAGCCCTGAGGCTAGGCTGGCAAGATAGTGGTACGTGCTAGACAACTGACTTAGTCCACTTTGACGAGACTCTGAAGCTTCAACACCCTGAGACATCGAAGGAAGGTGTCGTATTGATTTCTAACTTGCTGCATTTACAAATGGCTTGGCCGGATATCTTTGAGTCACCCAATGAACCAGCTGCCGCTCCGTTTGCCGACAAGCCTGCGAACCTGCAAGCCATATAGGAGATATTTGGCGTTGGTCCAACGTATTTAGGCTAGCCGGAAATCTCAACTTCCCAGACACGTACTGCCTCCACCTTTTCCTAGTGAATCCAATCGTTGTGTAGCACACTACGAGACATACTGTCCTTACACGATCGCCCGTCTCTTCCTGCAGTGTCAACCAAACAGTTCCATTTTGAGAACCGCCTGAACATTTTTATTCGCATCAGTCCCCCCTTTCTGTTAGTTAAATCTCAGAAGGATGCAACAGGGACAGGTGCTCTACGCACCGTCTCCCTTGAGGGATACGTATGAACGAATCAAGGTGTATTTGATGCGACAGCCTCGTATAATTTTCGCAATCTACATGATCATGGTCCTGGTCATCGCGCGTGGGACTGTCTTTGTTCTATACCACATTATTGAAACAGATGGAAAGGGTCTCATGCAAGGTTATACGAAAAGCAAGTATGAAGCTCCTGTTGTTAATGACACCGTGCCGATTGACTCCACGTCTGCTGCAGCACTGTCAGCTAGTGCTTTTCCCGCCCAACTAGATTCAAAGTTGTACTGGCCCTCACTCGATATGATTTACACTCGATATGATCCGCATCGGGGCGAGATTCCACTCGATATCATGGCATTGCTTAATTCACCGCCCAATCTTACAGCACCACATGCATTCACTAACGCCACTACCGTGCCAGAAGAGGCCTGGAAGTATCATCCATGGACGCGTGCTATAAATGGATCAAAGACATCCATGGAAGATGCAATGCGTCCCAACTTGCAGCCGAGGGAACATGACTGGCGGCCACCTCCCCACAATAAATGGAAATCACCCCTTCAAGACACCGGCATATTGCACCCCAATCCTTCTGAGCATATACAATTCAAATTTGAGGATCCGTCTCGTTTTTCAGGAAAAAGACATGACACAGCGCGTGACCGTGTACTTGAGCGTCGACGCAAGTTGGTGAAGAATGCGTTTATTCGTGCCTGGCAAGGATACAAAAACTATGCATGGGGCGCGGACGAAGTTTCGCCTGTCTCTGAAAAGCCGAATAACAATTTTAATGGATGGGGTGCCACCATTATTGATGCCTTGGATACGCTTCTGGTCATGGGTCTGCACGATGAATACTTGTTGGCCCGTGAGCATGTCTATGATGTAGACTTTCATTACGTGGGTGGCCAGCGAAGTGCATATGCTTCGGCGGATGGGCGTATTCCCGTGTTTGAAACGGCTATACGATATTTGGGTGGCCTGCTCTCTGCCTACGACTTGTCTGGTGACGAGCTCATGCGTGATCGTGCCGAAGAACTTGCACAGATCATTTTGCCAGCCTTCGATACTTTATCAGGACTTCCTGTTGGACGCATGCGTGTGGATGACAAGACTGAGTATACACCAAGCAAACCTCGTGGCTATCACGAATCTATGGTTCTTGCTGAGGCAACGAGTATGTTGATGGAATATACACGTCTTTGGCAGGTAACGGGCAACCGAACGTACTTTGACCGTGTCCAGCGGGTCACGGATTTCCTTGATTCGAACATGACAAAGATGAGTCTGATAGGCACGTTGCTTCCTCAGTCGCTGTATCCAGAAGAGTCGATCTTGTCGGGAAAGTACTCGTTTGGTGGAGGAATCGACTCATATTACGAGTATCTTGTGAAAGAGCATCAACTTCTAGGTGGGGTTGTGGATCAGTATTCGCGCATGTTTACTGAGGCAATGGATTCAGCTGAGAAGCACCTATGGAAGAATGTCACTGTCGTTCCAAATGCACCGTCGCTTGTGGTTGTTGCCGACACATATGCACGAGGGCGAAGCTGGGCACGACTCGAGCATCTAGCATGCTTTAGTGGTGGCATGATGGCACTTGGATCACGCGTTGTGCCAAACCGTCGGCACTATTTGAACATAGCTCGTCTGACGACCGAGTCATGCTACTGGAGCTACAACAGCTCACTCACAGGTCTGGGTCCTGAGAATATGGAGTTTTTCCGTCCTTTTGACAAAGACCGTTATCACATAACATCGGCAGCGGATGGCACACGACACCGTGATTCTCCCGTGGGTGATCCATTCGTTGGAGTGCGCCGCATCGTCTCTGAAGATTACCGAAATCGGCCGGAAGTCATTGAGAGCGTTCTGTACATGTGGCGGACGACCGGTGATCCAGTATGGCAGGAGCGTGGTTGGCAGATGTTTGCGTCGTGGATGACGCATTGTCTTGTTCGTTCGGGCGTGAGTACAATTCGTAATGTGAACCAAGTGCCAGTCCTTTACGACGACAGCATGGAAAGCTTCGTGTTTGCTGAGACCTTCAAATACTACTACTTGCTGTTTTCACCGCCGGATTTGGTGTCGTTGGATGACTTTGTGTTTACAACGGAAGCACATCCCTTTCTTGCGCCGAAAAATGGTCGCTGGGCTCGTCCAGGGGATGTCCCGGTCTCATTCCCCAAATTCCATCGCGCATTTCCTACTTTTGATCGACCTTCAGGCACACTTACTTCTATGCAAAAGAACCAGTTGATCTCGCAATGGGAGCATGTCAACGTCTTACATCGCGTGAGTCTTGACAAATGGCCCGAAGATGATCCTGCAGCACAAAAGTTGTTCCTCGAGGCTTTTTGGGCACGTGTCAATGCTGCTCAACAGCAAAGGGGGCGAACTTTGGAGACTGAGGTCTATGACGTCAGCTAATGCATTGTATTTTTTATGGCCATTTTGAATTCCTGATCATATATCTCCTTAGATCATATGTACATTTTTTTTTAGCTTAGCTTATGTATTCTTGACAGCCTCCAGTAGCTCAGCACGAAGCTCTTCACTTGGTTGGTCATCAGGTTGGGCGCTTTCGTCCATAAGTTCCTTTGCTGCACGAAATACGGCTCCTTCCTCGGTCAAAAGTGTTTGAGCGCGATCATCTGGCGCTGATGGTGCAACAGTAGTTGATACATCAGGCATGACGACAGCCTCATCTTCGTTGCCATGTTGTTTTCCTGTTGTAGCGTATTCAGAGGTCTTATGCTGAGTGTGTAAATCTTGTCCGCGACACCCGTCACGCTCATTGTCCTTAGCGCCATGATCGCCAACCTCTTGCTTGATGCAACCATCTTGCTTTTGAACACCTTCCACCTCGCTTTGACCCAGGTCTGTAACATGCTCCTCTTCGTCTTCTTCATCTCCGTCTTTGGAATCAGGCGGTTCAGAGTATTCGGAAGGCTCCGTCTCGCTCGCTGGCTGACTTGAATCAGCTGCACCCCCTTGTTCGTTCTGATGCAAAGCCCAGGCAAGTTCCGACTTGTCAAGCGGGCGTTGAATCTTGACACCCGGTGGAACCTGGTCCTGTGCTGCTTGTGCATTTGTCGCGCACCGCAGGTATACTTCGCGTGCGGCCTGAATAAACTCGGGGGTATCCTCTAAGGAAACATCAATACATCGAACGGAGGTGTTTCTGCGCACACCGGCAGCTAGACCAAGCATGCCGACGAGTCCGAGGGGGTTCTTTGTAAGATCCAAGTGGACAATGTTCTCCGCATCCGGGAGGCACTCGGCCAGAGCAAGTGCGCCCTCAGCAGCAAGGTGTGTACCGGAGAGGTTTACTCGCTTCAAGTGTGGGTGAATGGCCAAAGCTACACGAAGGCGCAATACCCCGGTCAGATCGGGCCCACAGCACGCATTGGCGCTTACGTCGAGTGTTTCCAAGTTGGTATTGTAGCGTAAAGCTTCTGCAAGGAGAGCAAGCCCATGATGTGTGATGGCGTTGTCTGCTAGTGACAAGACGCGCAATGTTCGGTTGCGTCGCAAAGAGGTAGCAACACCAGACATATCATTATCATTGAGTCCGTTGGATTTCAAGTCCAGCGTCAGTAAATGGCCAAAGCAAGGTATCTCGGAAAGGGCATGCTGGAATGCCTGTGCGCGCGCGGCAATAGTCTGACGAAGTTCGGCTCGTTCAACAGCTCCTGGGGCGTCTGTGCCGTGAAGTAAAGATGATACAACGTGGTTCTGTGATTCATTGCCGTACAAGTCCTCGGGCGTCGATACTGCCACGAGGCCGACCTGTTCCATCTCCTCCATTGCAGGCAAAGCGGTCGGGTCCCAGTCACACAGCATGTGTGCTAGAGCTTGTGAGCCGACGGATGAGATGGCGTTTTGTCGTAGAGAAATATGCTTTAGAGAAGAGGCTCGCACGGCTTCTGCAACGAGTTCAAGATGGACAAGACGCAACGCACATCCGTCGAGTCGCAAACTGTGCAAGAAAGAGCGACGATGGGCCAGTGGCGTAAGCAGCACACGCAGCGACGACCTAGAGAAGTTGTTATGCGATACATCCAAGTGCCGAAGAACGCGGTTGTCGTCGATGAGTGCACTGACTGAGCGCCAACCTTGAGCCTGAATATTTGGATTGTCAGCTACAATGAGCGAGTGTACACTTTGCGCGAGAAACACAGCTGATGCGACGGCACGCATGGCATCAGAGTCAAGACCACATCGTTCGAGCAGAAGCGCTTGGACGCCAGTGGGTGCACACAACAAATCTGCGAGAGGCACGGCGATACGTGCCAGAGGTATGTCGCGAAAATCGAGTGGACGCACTCGCGCCTGTGGCCATGATGAGGCTTGCTCCAGCACAGCGAGAATTTCCGGGTGAGGTACATCTTCTCGTGCTCGGCAGCAAACCCTGTACAAACTTTGCAGTTCTCGAGGAGTCCAAGGCCGTCCACACAGTCGCTCTAGACGCGCTTGTGCCTCGGACTCGATTCGCTCGCGTGTAGCCGCCTCTTCACCGGGCGCCAGTGTTCGTGAGATGGGATATGTGTGCGTTAAATCCTCTGTGCGAAAATGAACGCGCCGCAATGCATCGCTCAAGATGTCGCCAGACTCAAACGGAACATCTGGCTGCTTCTTACTCCATCGTCGGAGCATGTTTCCGAAAAGATTGCCCTCAGGCACTGGTACTTTGACAGATACATTATTTTGAGCTAGGCGTGCATTGACATGGTAGAGCCACTCTCGACCAGCCCATAGAGAATCACTGACCAAGGGTGCAGAGGCACGAAGAATGCCCCGGTGTGGGGCTGTTCTAGCTTTGGACGGGGGTAAGGGCGATACTGAGGCAGGCGTCATCGTGTCTTCCACTTCCGACATGATGTGAAAGAAAAGTGTTTCCACTGCAAGTGGTAGCTGCGTCGTCGATCGTGGCCGCTGACTTGAATCTAGCTTGGGTGAAAATAGACGAGTGCCAGAGAAAGGGGTCTCAATGAGCCGAGTCTTTGGTGTACAGGTGCGACTCTGAACGGCGTGGGGTGTGAGGTCAACAATGTGGAGAGTGTGTTTTGCTGCTATGATTTCATATGAGCGGCAACATTGATTGGCCCTACATGCGTCAAATTTTGTGGCACAGTGTTCTTTCTGAACCCTGCCGCCCAGGAGAGGGGCTTCCAGCGCGCTGCACACGCGCCTTTTGTGGGTGGACATCCGTCTCTTGTCCATGTGCATGTATGCACACGACGAGATGGGAGGAGGGACGAGAGCTCTCCATATTACGAAGACCCGCCGAACGTTCGAAGAGATATGCTGTTACCGGATTCAGAAGTGGCACCTGAGCTGCTTCCCGGCTTCGGGCGCTTTTGTGCGTCGGTGATGCCCACAGCGGCGCGCAAGGAGTCGTGCAAGCAAGTGCGTGCATCCTCGTCAAGCGCCTGCGTGGCTAGTCGGAAAGCTTGGGCATGAGTCTGCGCAAGCTCCATGAGACGGTTCACGACCTTGTTGGAAGACGCCACCAGCACGGTGTCCGATGCTTGCGATCTGCCTGGGCTTGAAGACTGCACGAATTGTACAGCCACAGGAACAGCTAGCCGAAGCGCCACGTCGTCGGGCATGACACACACAAGATCCAGCAGGATGTCCATCGCCGGCTCGGACAAGTGCCGGAGCGTATAGGCGACGAGCGATGGGAGGCACCAACCGATGCATAGGCGCTGCGAATGGCACGAGGGCTCGGCATGCACCATGGACCGAATGCATTGCAAGACGACCGGAGCGTCATCGTTGGCATCTAGTTTCTGTGCCAACAAGAAAGAGAGCCGGTCGATGACCTCACTGCTGATCGACACGCGGGCATCAAGGCACGTCAAAACGAGACTTGTACTAACGAGGGCATTTCCACTGCGGCGCGTCACGATATCGCCGGCACGTGCCCTGAGCGCATCGCTCATATCGATCATGGCGCTCATGAATCCCTGCATGATGCGATGCACAAGTGGTGGGTTGGCCGAGGCGGATTGACACGCGCGTTTGCACAGGTCGCGCAACACAGGCAGGGCAGAGGTGAGCAGCGAGGCCGCCTCGTCTTCACGGCGTGCGAAAGCCACCAATATATGAAGCGATACAGCGACCAGCTCCAACTGGAGCGATGCACCACAAACTTCCACCATATCCAAGAGGGTCTGCCAACAAGCATGGAGAAGCACAGCTCGTTCAGCGCGTGGCGTTCGTTGGTGTGGTAGCTCGTGGATGAAGTGCATCAAGAGCCGCCATAGTCGCCCCAATTTCGTCGTGGGCATACGCTCGTCGTGAATCATGCCGTCTTCCTGCTCAAGTAGCCGCTCACGCATTGAGCGCACGAGCGTAGCAATCACACGCAGTACGCCGCGCTGAATGGATGTGTCCTCGCTGAGCAATGCACGCTGGAACACACACATGAGCTCATCAAACTGTGCATCTTCAAGAAGGAAATGCCCGCTGTACTTGGCATCCACCAGCACATGCAACGAGCTAAGCACGACGCCCAGCATGCTTTGCTCCGTTTGCGGGAGACGATCCAGCTCGTCACACAGGGTCTCAAGCGCAAGGCCATACAAAGCCAAGAACGCACGACTCGCATCGCCCAGGTCGTGCGCAAGGGTGGCACGAACGACGTCAGGGTTCGTTTCAAACACCAGCGTCAATGCGTGCAGCAAGGTGGGGTATGCTTGTGCAAAGTACAAGAGCATGTGCGTTTGAACAAGGGGTGCCAGAGCACTTTCGGGCCGCATGCGAGGCATGATGTGCCAAGCACTTGCAACGGACGAACCGCGATCGGCGCGCAAGACTGCATACGCCGTGAGGACGTGTACCCAAGCACGAGCCAGCGTGTGCACATGCGGAGAGAGCAGGTTGGTGATCGCGGGCCGCTGTGCGATGGCGAGACGGGCCCAGGCGGTGAGTACGGCTATGTTGAGGTATGCGGCAGCGTTGGGCGTCAAGGGCAGTTCGCCGAGACGGGACATCTCGGACGACTGTGTCTGCTCGAGCGCCGAGCCCAGCAAACGGAGGATTCGGTTTGTGGGTGATGCATCGACGCCTGCGATGATGTAGACGGAGCAGACGGAAATAGCAGCTGCAAGTACATCAGGTGTACTGTCAGCTCCGAAAGCCGGGGTCAACGCAGCGGCCAGCTGAGCCTGGAACTGCTCGAGCAAACGGGCCTCTGAAAAGTCAGGATCGCGCGTGTCTGCGAACGACTCCAGCACATCGCGAAGCACTTGGAGACCCTGCCAGCGCACTGCTCGATGCGTCGCCGTGCTGGCACTGCAAGCGGCGCGAAGAATCTCACTGACTCGGCTGCTCAGGACGCGCCGATCCCTCGCGTCACTGTGGCTGCCCACATGTTCGGGGGCGCGCTGGACGGACGCAAATACCTCGTCCATACACTGCAGCACAAAGAGCTGTGTGCGCCAGCGAATTGAAAGAAGTGGGGTGTCGTCCTTTGGCGCCAAAGCCGTCGCCGTCTCGTCGGTGTCGCTTCCAGAGACATTGACGTGCCTGAAGCTGAGCGCCTCGGGCGTCAAAAGCACCGTGCAACACAGATCCATCCATGTGCATGGACGAGCAGGTGCCGTGTCCTTGAGCCACGAAAGGACCAGTGTGCGGACACCGCTTAGGGTTGGATGCCGATCAAGTTGTTGCAGCAGACTCGCCAGAAGCGATGGGCCGCCGTATCGAGCAAGCCATTGCGAGCCACGCTGCGCCATTTGGCAGTAGAGACTCGCGGCAGATGGAGCGAGGATGGGGCGCGACAGGGCATGGCGCAGCAAGTTGGCACATACGCGTGTCTCGAGTAAAACTGGGACTACGAGGCCGAGGCGCTGCAAACCAAGAAGTGCCTCCTTCGCAGCAGCGTCGCCGCCGTCCTGTACAAGATGCAGAAGCAAGGCATATACGACACCACGAGTCGAGACTGCTTCCTGCAGATCGGGACCCAACACACCCACCAAGGCGCTTACGACGCGTGCAATGCCGGGATACGCCGGCCAGTCGACGCGCAGGTTACTGCTACCTGGACTGCCGCCCTCAGGTTCGTGCGTCGGCAATGACAAAAGACGTGTCATGAGGCCGAGTGTGCTCCGCACATATGGCTCATAAGCGACGCCAGCCGCCTCAATGACTTGTGCAAGTGCATCAAGTGCACAGGCGTGCACGGCCGGATGCGGGTCAGTCGCTAGCGAGAGCGTGAGGCTATTAATCGTCTTCGTCAGGGGCGATGCACGCAGTCCGCCGACACAAGTGTAGATCTGGCCCAATGCAAGCGCACATGCAGCGCGTCCATCGGCATGGCGCGTGTCAACAATCTGGTCAATCAAGAACTGCATTTGCATAGACAAAGAGCCGGAGCCAGCGAGGGAAGCCAAATAGCCATACAATTCAGCCGCTGCGCGGCGCAGCATGACGTGACCCTCTTGCAAAGCCCTTTGCGCCACGCCTTTGATCGCCGCATTCACACGCTCATTAGCAAAGCCAGATGCGCGGTGAGGATGATGTGCTGCGGTGCGAACAGCGCCTAGAAGAGCCACAACACTGTTGACTAGCACAGCAATACGACGACCTGGCTGCTTGTCCAAAGCTGGGCGTCTTTGCGCCGCCAACAGGAACTCGGACGTGCCGATCTGCAGGTCGCGTGGCTGGAAGGCAAAGAGCGCGGCAAACAGCTCGGCTGCCGCATCGATTTCGGCCGTGCCAGGCGGCATAGGTTGTGGCGCTCCCGGCAAGATGCGGTACGGATCCACACTCGTAGCTGCGAGCGCATACAGAGCCGTTGCATCGTGCTCCAACGCCCCAAGCACAGGAGTCTGAGCATCAAGCTCCAGCTCGAGATCTAGGCCATACGTGTCGGAGTCGGCGACGGGCGTGGGCTGGAATGGCGCCGTGGAAAAGGCCGGGGTCCAGGCGTCAAGGGCAGCCCCTACGTCCTGGCGAAGCAGACTCGTCATACCATACGCTACACCATCGTGAACAGTCCAAGGCGACTGCGATGCCCCTGTGCTGGTGCTAATAGCCGTTTGCGTCGCGCTACCTGTATGCCAGCGCTCAGCACGTGCAAGCAGCTCGACTGACATACTCATGAGGTGCGGAGCAAGCGTCTCGAGCGCCGATGTCTGTGCCAAGTGCGTGCAACAGCGAAGAATCCGCACGCGCAAAAGGGGCGCATGCACCCGCGAAAGGATCGGCAGGGCCGCTGGCGCATGGGATGCAAACATGGCCCGGCGCTCCCAAGCGTCGAGGAATGCTAACACATGGCTTTGCATCACCACAAGACGACGGGCTGTCTCTTGTGTGAGGAGCTCATGACCGCCGTGCAGAAAGAACACATGCATACTGCTAAGGGCGCCATGTCGCACTGTGAGCAGAAACTGCCACGCAGCGTCATCCAACTCTGCATACGAGCGCTCAGCGAGGGCTTGACGCCATGCATTCATAAGTGTTGGCAAGTGGGCACGCACAAACTCTGTGCCGAGCGTCATGAGAGAGCCAACGAGCATCCAGGCAGATCCCACCGCAGCGGAGGCATTGGGCAGCGCGTTCTGCTCGCCACTGCGCGTCAACAGGTCCGTAGCTAGCGTGAATACATCTTCCACATCGTCATTGCGCATGTACAGAGGGTGCTTAGCCGAGATGCGTGCCAGTGCAGCTAAAGCAAAGCTGTGGCCCACAAGTCGAGCACGAAGTGACACGCCTTGATCATGCTGCGGCGTACTCAGAGCTGCCATGTCTCGACGCATGAAGGTAAGCAGTTCCGCATACGTCGGAGCCAGAAGAAGAGGTTGTACATCACAGGCAATACTAAGCCACCACGCTGCACGCATCTGCACGGCTAGAATCGGGTGTGCCAACAAACGCATGTGTGACTCGTATAATGCCTCATGGAGAGTGGGCGACAGCTCGCCAAGCTGTGCAACAAGCAGCGCTGTTGCATCGAGCGTAAGTGTCAGCATTGCTTCACTAGGTGCTTCATGGGCAGGTGTCGCAGGCGGCCACATGCCGAGTATGTTCGAGCCCATGTAAGCAGCTGCGCGCTCCTGTGCGGGCTCAGGGAGTGAGCGGAGATGCACATCCAGCACACGATGAACTGCCCGGCACAGGTATGGGCTCTCATGCGCAGGTATAGGCATGTTTGTGGCAATATCACGAACAAGGTGCATGAAAACTTCCTGCAAATGCTGCTCGAGCCACGCACTCCCGTGGAGGGCAAGCAAGGCATCATACATTTGCAGCACACCAACGCGTGCCTTCCACGATCCTGCGCGGCTCAGATGCACATGTAACAGGTTCATTTGCTGTTCGGCTGTGTACAGAGGAACAACGACGGGATCCTTTCCTTCGTCAGCAGGTGCCATCGTCTCTGTTTGAATGAGCAACGTAGCAGCCAAACGTGCGAGGGCTGTACGAGTTTGCCGGTCAGCACTGGCCAGGACTTTCACAATGGATGCGAGCTGCGTCTCAATATCTGATCTAGTAGCATCGCGGAAAACCAACTCAAGACAAGCAGCACTCGCACGCACAACAGGGCCTGCCTTGTCGTGAAGTGCTTGCTTGAGAGTCTTTAGAGCATCCTTCAGCATCGATGCAGGGAGCTTGTCATGCGCTAAGATCGACTCGAGCAGTCGCAGCGCATAATAGCGCACAAGCACCGTATGAGACGACGTCCGGATAATCCGCAAACAAATTGGTACAGCCGAAAACTGAGATCCTACACCATGGGGATGTGACATGATAAGCTCGCGAGCGACATGCATAGCAGCCAGGTGTGCATCGGTGGGGATATCAGCAGCATATACATCTCGTAGAGCACCCATGACCTCGAAAAGTGGTGGCTTCTCCGCCTCACTATGACGATACAAACATACAAGGCACCGTGCGACAAGACATCGGACACTTCTTCCAGGCTGTAACTGGTTCCATGCGCTGCTGATCGAGGGCTGGCCGCTTCTTTGAGAGCCGCAAATGCAAAGACATCGCTCCACAAGTGCGCCACTTCCACGAACTTCCCCCTCCAGAAGCAAGCTGTCGACTCGCAAAAGCCAAGGAAGAAGGAACAGGTCAGTGCGGTCTTGACGCACAGTTTCTTCCCATTCCTTTTCATCTGGAAGAAGCGGCAGATGTCCTTTTACATCTGACGGCGAAGATGCATGCTGCGTGTGTTCTGAAGGTGCTGATGATGCTGGTAATGTTGCCGACTGCGACTTTGACGGAGACGAGGGCGAGTCGGCTGCCATCGATGAAGTGCAAGCGAAAAAGTCCCTGGGCTCTTCGCTATAAGGCCAACACTGCTGCAGATTCGCTCTGGGGTTCGCCGAGGAAGCAGCGACACTCCAGACTCGTGTCAATGCTGACCTGCGGAGGTGTGTCAACGTGAAACTGACTAATCAATGTTGGATTGGCGACAAATCCCCAGTTCTCTCGTGCGCACCAAGAACGCGCCATCCAACGCCAAACCGTGGTGGAGTGTGAGAGTGTGAGAGCGGTGGCGTGGATCGGCGTGTGTTATCTGAAAAAGCTGAACGGTAGCCCGGTTCTTGCTCGTCGGCCAGCTTCCGTATTGCAGTGATCGATCGATTGAACCGCACGTGTTATTGCTTGCTCGCTGCTGCACAGTCCAGATAAAGATCATGTCTGGTCGATCGCAGGATTGTGTTCGGACGCCCGCTGCTCTAGCGCAAAGTGGGCTCATGTGCTGCGAGTTGTCATACACTCCCCTTCTCAAGGGCGGGACAGAGCTCCAGAGTGTTTTACCGGATCCAGATGCGACATTCTGTCCAGACCGTATGAAGTGGATTGCATGCAAACGCAGTGAAGATCCGCTTCATACCCCCGCTTGCTGGTCCGGCATGGCAACAGATATTATCGACCAAGGCCCTATCTGGTATACGGAATGGCGCGATCCATGGCTGTTGCACAAAAACATTAAGGACCTTGCTGATCGTGTGGTATGGAAGACACGAGAATATGATGCTGCTCTGCCCATGGAGCTGTGGACAGCATTCAAAACATCTCGGGAGCGAGCGCCTGCTCCTGGTCACACGCCCGATTCAGAATTGGCGCGTGCTCTGAGTTTACTTGTGCGAATCCTGGGTAATGCACTCCACGGAGAGAAGCGGCCTGTCCCTTTAGACTCCAAGACCTTTGCACAATCGTTAGGTTGGGATCCCTCTCTCAAGGCCATCATGGATCACCTAGGATGGCATCTGGCACCATTAGATGAGGACATGCATCGCTCAGCCTTGCATCCACCCAGCGATACAGCCTCTTGTTGGCCAGTATATGTGGAACTTGCGACATGGTGTGCTCATCTAAATGGCACGCCCGCAGCTCCTGAGGGTATGACTTGGCACATCCAGCCTTTCATATCGCCTCTCGTTCCTTCTAACGTGGCTAGACCTGATGAACGGATTCATTTTGCTAGTGCACGTCTTGGTGTTTCAACTGAGGAATCAGCCAAACGTATATGTGACATGTATCGACTTAATAGCTCGTGTTTTCCAAGTCGACACCAAGAGCTGTTTCTCGCACTCGAATACGTGGAAGACGTCCGGCACTTGGGTGAGCCAATCACCACACTTATGGTGATGGAGCAAAGCCAAGGCATGTGCACGTACAAAGATGTGCGTGCAAGCTACGAACGACTGGGAATTTCGACACCTGTTGTTGCGCCTGGATGTGTTTCTCTTTGGGATGAAATGCCACCGCCACCTCCTGTGGCACCCGATGAAGCCTTGGGAGCCTATAACCGCGCTGTTCATGAGGCACTTCTGCATGGCACTGACGAGGAACTGCGTAGTGCACGCCGTGCGCTACGCGTCCTTGCTCGATATCATTCACCTGCGCCTGAACTTGACGAACGAGAGCGCGCAAACCCAGTCCAAGATCCGCAAGACGCATATCAGCTACTTCAGACTAGCCCCGATATTGATGATGGACTCGTCTTGATGGGATACGAGGTTTATGTAAATGAGGCAAAATCACGCGCAGAGCTGCTGCGCATGGCACTTGAAGCAATTGCAGATGCTCGCCAAAGCGATTACTTGCATCGCTTCTTGCGGGGTGAACAAGAGTCTGGATCGCCAGTTAGTCTACCGCGCGGCCTGTATAATATTGGAAACACGTGCTATCTGAACTCTTTGCTCCAGTATTTGGACTGGATCCGTCCTGTTCGCGAAGCAGTAAAAATGGCCTGCGAGTCCGCAAGTCGAAATATCGCTAGTGCGCAGCAGGAACGCGCTCTTACATTTGCGCAGCTATTAGACGCGTTGTTCTCGACTATGGCATCATCGAACGAGCCTGCATTATTCCCGAGTAAAGAGCTTGCATATTTGGCCCTCGTTCCACTAGTGTGGGAACAAGCGTACGATTGCACCAAAGATGAGCTCATGAGACAAGTCACAACACAACAAGACGTATGTGAGTGTCTTGATAATATCGTCTCATTGCTCGACACTGCATGTGCATCTGAAGCAACGCAAACTCCCGTACGTCGGCTGTTTTCAGGTGCTTCACTTCAAAAACTTGACCCTGCGCCAAAGGATAGCAGCGGTACGGATGGCACTAAGCAGACATTCACGAGCATACCAGTTACAATTTTACCGGGGACACGAGATGTGTATGATGCTCTTGACACATTTTTCAATGAAGAGTTTGTATTTTTAGGCAACGATGCTAAAGTTCGGCGAGAGATCACACTCCAAGAAGCTCCAATACTCTTGCAAATTCATGTACAACGAGTGCAGTATGACCGCACAGCACAAAGGATCGTGAAGAACCAAGCTGCACTAGATCTTCCCGACACTTTATTTCTTGATCGATACATGGACTTGTCTTTATCAAAGTCCGAGCGTCGACCCACACTCACATTGCTTCACACCCGCTCTCAGGAACTGCGGCGTGAAAAGACGAAATGCACAGATCGCATCCAGCTGCTCGAAAACGAACATCTGACTGGATTGGAGCGTGCCGCCAATGCACTCGGCTCGCTTCAAAATACCACGCTGGATGACGATGAGTTGCATTTATTGTTGCAGGAGCATTCGCCTGAAGAGCTCATGAGAGAAGCGTCTGATATGCGTGCTGAAGTGCATCAGCTACGGATGCAAGCAGACACATTGCGAACAGAGCTTCAAGGTGTTTGGGCAGACGAACGCCATGTACCATATCAACTTGCGAGCGTGTGTATGCATCGAGGTGAAGCTACGCACGGACATTACTTTGTTAACCAACGTGATTTTGCAAAGAATGAATGGATCTCATTCAATGATACGAATGTTTCTACTATCACAGGGAATGAAGTGTCGAGAGAGTACGTCATCGTTATAATTTCTTGGCTAACCCCAGTCCCACCGGCGCTACATCCTATCTCGTGGTGTATGTGCGCCAAGATATGCAATCCACACAACATATATTGTCAAACCCTCGTACAACGTCGACTTAGCCACGCCCATACCGAGCCTTACGGCCCATGTCGAAGGGCAAGTACTTGTACCGAATCATGTGTCTGGAGCTGTCAGTCGATGTACCCAGTTTACGTACTCAATTTGACGGCGCATGGTTATCACAAAGAGCGTAATAAAGTAGAGCACCAAAATAGGCCAGAACACTGGAATATCAAACATACGGAACATAGTTGCGCCGAGCGAGACTAGAATCGCTTGCGTCGCGCTAATCCAGAACTTGAACTCCGGTAGGCGCCGGATAAATGGACGAAACTCATCCTGATCTTTCTCCTGCGATGGATGAAACACATCACTCATGAGACCAGAGCCCATGCCCGTCGAGGATGTCGGGAGACCTGGCTCACCTTCTTCCACGTCCTGCGCGGCCAAGTCTGATTCGTATGCAGGATCAAACTTGGGCGTAAGAAAAGCAAGAAACAAATTCAACAGATAAATAAACAGAGCATAACACACAATGTACCAGCCATGCATAAGGATGACCCGCAACATGAACAGGAACAGCAATGCTCCTGTGACACCCCATCGTTCGAGGGTAAAGGGCGCAGTAATGTCAATGTAGTGCTGCAATCGCCGATTCAGGTTCGTCACTTTTGCAATGAAATTCTTTGGTGACAGCACAGAGAGAATCGAAGACGCGCCATCTCCAGACATACCCCCCTGGTCCTCGGCCCGCATCATTGTGCGTTGATGCTTGCTGAATTTGCCTGAACACGCGCTACGCCTTGTACTGACTCCGAAACACGGTCGAGCCTTTTTGGCTCTATCACGTGAATCCTTGCACCACCGCTCAGTCGACTCACTTCCCCTCAATCTCGTCCCACGGTGGAGCAATTATCCTCATCGGCCTAGCGCTCGGGAAGCCATGTCGACGAATACCTCTCCAACGACATATACCGGATGGAAGCCAGGTCCAGATGATACATCCGTACCGCATGAGCCCTCCAGCATCAGTGCAATAGACATGTGGACAAATTATATCAAAAATCGGAAGCCGGTCGTACTAGACGGATTCCCTGACGATCCGGAATGGCGCGGCGAACGATGGACTGACCTGGCTTATTTACGAGACGTTTCCGGTGATGCAAGTGTCAAGGTTGAGCCAATCCACCCAGAGTTCAAATGCTTTGGCACTTCAATGCCTAGGAAGACTATGAAATTCGCACAGTTCCTTGATCTCGTGCAAGATGCAAAACAAGCTGGTCGATATTACCTGACAACGCAGTACGAGGAAAACCGGGATGACAGTGAATCGGATGATAATGAATGGCCTTCTTTAGACCCAATACTTCCATCTCCGACTCATACGTTAAAAAGCGATTTGCCAATGCGTCCACGCATTCTAGGGGACTTGGTATTGCAGCAATGCAACTTCTGGGTTGGCAGTGGCATGGAGCCCAAATCGTCCGGGCTTCATCATGATTTCCACGATAATCTATACATTCTCTTGTCCGGACACAAGCGGTTTGTCCTCTTTCCTCCTGATGCGTATCCTTACTTGCATCTGCGCGGACGTGTGGAACAAATTCACAAAAACGGCTTGCTTGTGTATGAGGAAGCCGGAAGAATTCGACCAGATGGATTAGATGTCTTGGATGCTGCGCACTGGCGCTTGGCGTCCCGTTCTCATCAAATGGGTCAAAGGAAAAAGCGTCGGTCCACGAATGATGAAGCGCATAATTCTTACGCAGAGGCGAAGATGGCTTTGCAAGAGCTGAAAGCAAAGTACGAGGAGGACGATGACGATGACGATTACGAACCACTTGATGATGACCAGGAAGACGATGATGAAGGCGGTGTATTGGATTCTGTCTCCGAAGCGGGTAGTGAACTTAACGTCTGTGATGATGATGAACAACTCTTGGCTGATTTAGAGTTCAAAGAACAAGAACCGCCAAGCTTCTCACGCATCCCAACCAGCGTGTTGCACAAGCACTTTGGCATCGAGCCATCTATTGCTCCTTCTAGTGCCGAAAAAGAACACATGTTTGTGCCACTACAAGGGTGTCCAAAGCCAATTGTCGTTGAACTCAATCCTGGACAGATGCTTTACCTTCCTGCAAGCTGGTTCCATGAAGTTACTTCCTCTAGTTCTGGAGTCGCCCCACATATGGCACTCAATTACTGGATGCATCCGCCGGACGGTGAAAAAAACCAAGTCTACACCGACACAGAAGTGTGGGAATCGATTCAAAATCGTGTATATGATTCTATATAACATAAATACAACATAGGGCTCAAGGCACCTCTTGTTTCTTAAGCTTCGCCATGAGGATATGATCGTCTTTGCCGATACGTCTTCCAAGTAAATCCAAGAGCTGCTGGACAAACTCTGCATACGACTCCCCTAGGTTAAACAAGTTGAACCACGGGTCAAGCAAAACTGGGTATTGGCAGGTTTCGCCCCACTGCTTACCATTAAATCGGTCGCGTAAGAAATGAAGCACATCCGGCAGACTAGCAATACCAGCGCTGGTGTGACCCATTTCAACACCGGCGTAGGTTGTAAATCTAATCTGAGCACCTTGCTGACACCAAGACCGTGCCGTTCCTTGAGCCATCGCATACGGCACGACGATGTCGTTTCGCGCGTGGAACATGAACACGGGCGCTGAAGGTACTTTAGAACCATCCGCACCAAGATTGTACTTATTAAGCGCATACATGGCGCCTGAATTCTCAAAGAACGTAGAGCCACCTTGGAAATAAGTGTCAGAGATGAACCGTTTGTAGGCTTCCTCGAGAAGATTTTTATACATGCAAGAATGTTTGGACTTTTCCAAAACGATCTTGCCCAAGGGTGTCAAATTGTCTTGAACCCATTGTAGGTCATTGTCCACAGAAGAGATCCCCCCAAGTGCGGCAACGGCAAAGCCAGCGCCGCCGGTTCCGTCAATATATCGCAACCAATCAGCCATTCTTGTCACAGTGCCACCCATGGCCCATCCTACGACATTCAGTTCAGATGCATAGCTCTTGTGTAGACTTGCAGCCCACCCAAGAGCCATTGCACCACCTGAATAGCCATAACCTGTAACTTTGGCATTACTGTCTAGACCAATTCGGTCGTAGTTAATAGTCGCACGAACAGCATCCAAAATAGTATGTCCCTCAAGCGGCCCTGCGCCAAATGCATTTTGGGGACCCTCGTGGTCGGGAACAGTAACAACCCATCCCTCATGCAGAAGCGTCGTCAGAAAAAGTGATTGGTATGCAACAGCAACGTTCTGGGAAATGAAGTGACCGGACTTGAGCTGCTTACTAGGAGCACATTCTGATGAAAATGAGTCTTCATACAAAGCGGCGACCATGACCTTGTCTTTATCGTAGTTATAGGGTACAAGCACAGTGGTGACGGACGTGGTAGCTTCGCCATCAGTTAAGCCAGTTGTACGGTAAAGCAGTTGGTAAGCGTTGATTCCGAGATTGAAAATGCTAGCAGGAGAGACATCAACCTTTCGCGAAGCAAGGACTTCACCTGGGCTAGCACTCTCCCAGCCTGAAGGTGGATGATAGAAGCTATCCTCAAATGAGAAGCGACGACGAAGCTCCCATCTCTTCACTCCGGAAACTTGCGTAGCACCAGCAACGAGCGCAAAACATAACCCAAGCGCTGCAAAAACCAGGATCTGGCGAGGGAACATTGTAAAACAATAAAGCGCAAATCCCCCCGCAGAAACGTGGTTGTCGTCTGATCTAGTTAAACCCAATGTGATCCGCGTAGAATATGCTCACGTGGATTGTACTTAACCCTGGCAAAAGGCATGTATGACGTCATACGCACTTGGCTTATCTGTAAGAAAACTATATAATTGGCCAAAGCCATATGTTAAGTGCGTAGGAATTACGCCACACTTCCTGGCAATACGCCAAGTTACCTCGCAAAACCGTCGTCCAACCAGTGTTGATTTAGGCGCTCTGCTGCCTCGAATTTTCCTTATTACGTTTCGTAGCTTAACACTGAGAAAACTTATCGGTACATACAATATTTGTACTTGCTATTTAACAGAAGATGGCGTGGCAGAAAATTTTAAAAAATCTCACAAGGACATCATTACTTGGACGTGAAGTTATGATTGATGATGCTTTCTTGTATGATACGGTCGGTTCGACCAACAGATGTGCCAAAAAAGTTTAATATTGAGTTGAAGACTTCAGTCAGCCGTGCGCCCAAAATGTCGGGTCGCCATAAAGGATTCAAGTCGGATTTCCACTGGCAGCCATTCAAAAATTCTCGGCCGCTCATTCTGTCACGTATAAACTTTAAAACAAAAGGAGTGTTTAGAACTTCGGTAGACACATGGCCCATCTCGATTCCAGTATATTCCTGGAATAGCAAGTTTGCTCCGTCTTTGCACCATGCATTCGCTGTTTGGTTGGCCCGATCGAACGGGATGACTTCATCATGAAGCGCATGGTACATATACACGGGGACCCTGGGTGTGAGTTTCGAATCAGTCCCCATAGTAAGATGGTCTAGAATGGGAGCAATTCGCTTGTCCGTTAAAAAGTTTTTCTCGTTTTTCACAAAGTCTTTCCCGGTGAGATTCACATTTTGGAGTCCGACTACGATATCACCCATACAATGTTCGCGGGTGAACTGTAGAGCAGCATTTCCTGCCGGAGTTATCACTGATCCAACATAATCATTCACTTCTGGATAAGAATCAACAATACCTGCGACACCGGCGACGGAAAAGCCGGAAAACAAGCTACCATCGAGACCATAAAATGTACCAGTAACATTGGATGGGGTTCCTCCAATGGACCAGCCAACCACGTTCAATTCTGTGGCGTAAGATCCGAGCAAAGATGCGGCCCAGCCACCGGCAATCGCACCGCCCGAATAGCCCATGCCAACAACAGCAGACTTTGGATCCAGCTTTAGTTTTTCAAAATTTAGCGTTGCGCGAATAGCATCGAGAGATGCGTGACCATGAATGAAGCTGGAGGAAAATGCAGAAAGAGGACCCTGATGGTCAGGAATTGTTACTGTCCAGCCATCATTCAACACAGAGGTCCACATGAGTTCCTCAACTGTTTGAATTGGATTTGTTTCGAGAGGTGCACCCAATTGAATCTTATAGCTTGGTGCACATTCGACGAAATTACTGTCCTCGTAAGCCATGATCAGGACAAGTTTGTTAGGTCTGGCATTCTTCGGAACAAGCACGGTTGTGACAGAATACGAAGGTGATTTATCATCAACTCCAGAAGTACGATAGAGCAGCTGATATGCACCATCTAAGTTGATCTTTTGTGTCTTAGTGAATCCCGCTTGGATATTTCGCGACGCGAGAACAGTTCCAGGCTTGGTTTTATCCCATCCTTTTTTTGGTACATAAAAAGAATCATAAATCGGAGACGGAGGATGGGGGAAATCTCTCCGATTCCGTCTCATGCCAGTTCCATGGATTTGTATATGACCGTGTGTCATTATTGCCAAACACAGCAATACCACTAGAAGAGTGCACGGATACATGATAGAGTAGTAGTGACTTCTGGCCTAGGCACACACCAATTCGACCATTGCTTTTATCGGCTAATAACTTTATTATGAAATCCAGACAGATTGAACTAAGTCTAAAAGTGAAATGAGTCCCTTGCATATATGTATTATAAAATCTTTATTCATACCTCGGAGGTCACGTCAATACCTCCGCAGGTACAAATGAACCTGATGACTTGAAGGCCAAAAGTATGTATGGTGCGACAGCGAAGTTCATCCGTGGACTCCTGCCTAATATCTTCTACAAATCCAAATATTGTTTTTACTACCTGTGATATGACCTTACTTCGTCCAAGGTACCAATGCGTACTAGACACAAAAAAGCAGCTATGAACGACGAGGCACGAATTGCAAAGATGGGAGTAATTTTTTGATCGAAGGCACTGGCGCAAATTACACCTAGATTAGTTCGCAGGAATCCGATAGTCCATGACGTGCGGATTACGTCTTTGCCTCCCTGAGTATTTGAAGACATATATCCCAAGCACGCCTGCGTGCATCAATGCATGAATGAATTCAACCTGCGTACTATGGTAGTATATTGGTCACGCCCACGCGCATATAACCAATCTGGGTCTTGGAATTTAAGGTATTATTTCCTTGCTTGCAGCGCTGAAGCGTTAGAGGGGGGTTACACTGTCCACCTTGCAGATAGGGGAAAAGATACATGCAAGAGTAAATTCCAATGTGGAGAGTCAAAAATTTGGCGTATAAAACCATGGAACCTGTTCGGCACGATCATATCCTCAACCCTTGGACCGTCTTCCCTTTCGTCCTCTCTTTCCACTCTCCTTTCAAATGCGCGCTGCCACTTTCTTTACGATCGTCTTCCTCTTCATCACAGCTCTTACCGTATTGGCTGGTAAGTCACACGTCAAAAGTCTGGATCGTCGCTTGAGCTGCGCCGACTCTATCCAGCAAGCTCCTCACGAGTGCCTGGACTTCGTATATGGTTTGATCAAGTGCGTTAAGGATTCAATCAAGACTGTTTCACTTTGCGTTGATGACTACTGGACTTATGTCTCCTCGTTCGACAACTGCGTATATGACTTCATTGATTGCCTTGTTCCCCCTGGCCTGCGCTGGAGCTAAATTTCTTGATTGAATGCGCCAATTCTCCCTATGGGTGTATCTCATTCAAGGAAAATTACATTATCTAGAAGTTCACGGCTCCATAATTAGCAAAGTAACGTTTGAGACACCAAGTTCAAGCTTTATGAGATTTTCTGATGCGAGACTAGGGTAGATATTGTATTAAATAGATCTTTGATGGGGATTTGGACCTGACTTGAGACTGTTCTTCTAGAAACGAACAAAGTGCGACATTCCCTCAATCAAATAAGACGGCTACTTGAATCCTACTGTTGGAATGTGAAACTAGGCATGTAAATCGTAAGCCGATATTGTGCAGGCTTTTACTGATTTGTCTGAACTACAATGTTAATTAAAACTTCCTAGTCATTTATAATTCCAAATGATCGAGACTCTAAGCCTGGGAAGCGAAACCTAAACGGTTTTTGTCGTGGTCGAAAACAATCGACGCAGCCTGAAAGAATGGATCACCCATAATCCAAGTGTCAAAAGGAAGAATAGAGTCAATGCCGATCACTGACAAAAGACACTTGCCATTGGCAGTACCACGGGAAACCTGATCACGATTTAGCTTAAAATCTGTGCCACCGTACGTAATGGTGACTTCAGGAGAGAAGTCGCAGTCGAAGAGACCGTAGCCGATGTTTGTACTACGATCCTCAGCGTAATGAACACCGTTTGTTCTCTCAACTAGGTCTTTGACTTGCGAGCGAGAGCCAATAATAACCGTCGTACCGGAATCAACAGCTGTACGAATTTTTTTCCCGTTGATTTTGGCATCCGCGATATAGAATCCAAAAAGGGGATTCACATTGACCCAAGTCAAGTCACCATTGAACTTAGAGTGATCGATATCCCCAAAAATTAGAGTTGAACCTTCGCCAGGTTTAAGAGTGAACTGGAAAACATTCTGCTTGAGACTCTTTTGCTGCATCAAGGCTTCGATGAGAGTCAGGTGCTTGGAGTCAAAATTGCTAATGCTTGGAAAACTGAGACCACCAATACCGCTCGATTCTCGCTCAAAATCTTGTAGAAAGTTTTCGTTGGTGAGACCAAAAGAGAGATTCCGCGCTTTGATACCACCAAGCTCAAAGTTATCGACGTAGACGTTGCCTTCTACCTTTGTTCCATCACCATATCCCGTTTTGAATTGATCTTTCGCTTTAAAAGAGGAGCTTGATTGCGAGGGTTTGTAGGCATCAGGCGCGATAATGACATTAGCAGAGCCCGTGTCGAATTGGACAAGCATTTTTTGGGGAGGGGTCCCTATGCTGATCTCGCCAATCCATTGCGTTTCACCAGCAATATCGAACATCTTAATCGAAGAAGTGCTATCGCGTTTTTCGAGCTTGGATCCGAGAAGGGGATGATCTTTACCCATTTTGAGCTTGAAGTTGTTCATACCGAACTCGTACTTGTTAAAAACTTTTTTGATGCCGGCAGCCAGTTCTTGAAAGTTAGTTTCACCCTTGCTTATCCCACGGCGAGACATTGGGATAGATATTCCCTCATGATTCTGTGCAGCAACAAGGGAAGCAATTGCTGCCACGCATGCAAACAGCTTTGATGAAAGCAGCATGGCCGATGGGATTCAATCTGGGTAGGAGGCGCACGCCTTATGAATGACACGAGTAATTTTGACCAAATGCAAAAAAAATTTCTTGGCGTCCATTGGGTGCACGTTCAAGTTAATCAGCAAACCACATGTTACTCTGCGTACAACCCAAAACCGGCTACGTCGCTTACATTAGTGAATCAAATACCGAAATGTTTCCAACTCGTTTTAAAAACTAAATCTATTGTATATTACATAACCAAAATGTCAATACTGCGACGATCAGAGTCCGTAGAAGAGTTAATAATCAATGAGAATAAAAGGATAAAAGATGAATGCGCTGCCTCACACCTGAGAATCCCTTCTTTTACACAGTATGCAGCGTAATAAACGCGCAGATGGAACATTATGCCGACTTTCAGTGATGCAAATAGATTTGTCCGGACATACCGAACGTTATAGCTTACTCATTTTAAAACGTTTCTAACTTTATTACCGAAACTGACAGGACCGTACCAACGTGTGCGTTTGAACACATTTTTGGACGCGCGTATTGAAAGTATCATATCAATACAACAGTTGACGCTAGCCGAGAATTACATTTACTCAAGCACTGTGTGCTTTTCCTGAGAAATACCGATAGAACCCTTGGACTATAAAAGGAGGGAAAATTGTGTCGTTATCGTAAAGATCGATCTTGACACAAACGTCAAACTGCGCGTTTCGAGACACGGGTCGACTGGGGTCGTGCAGCGTGGGGTAGCTTTGATGCGCTGCGCACAACTCGCATAGGCCAAATGGAAATATGTTCCATAGGAAAAAAAAAAAGCCTTGCATGTGAAAATCCCCCAAATGCCTCTGATTTGCTCTATTTCTCCCCAGACCTGACTTTCGCGCAAAATATGAGGGTACAACTGGACTTCTGATTGGTCCGAAATTTGGGCAACACAGGGATGCTGCATGGTAGAATGGGCAAGGTAGCCGACGATTCAAAAAATGAGATGAACGGCTTCGCGGAGTCCCACACCGATGTGCAATCAATGTATAGGATTACCGCAAATAGATACATTCCCCAACCACAATCAGTGTACATATCATTCGGAGAGGATCATTGGTCGCGATAGAATGCAGTTAAAAGTGTGTTTATGTTACACGCTTGAATATCCGACACAAACAAGCCCTTAAAAACACATATAAATAGGCCTACTCTGAAGAAATGCGTGTTACGCCATCATGAAGTTGAGCCTAGTCGTCCTTACTCTCATCTCAGTTGCAGCCCAAGCGCTCGCTCTGGTCGCTCGCGAGAACTTGCCAAAGCCACAAAATGACCCCTTCTATCAACCTCCAGATGGCT
>OJLB01000082.1_pt1 | contig 67319 bp, 61 predicted proteins | sample 1596861 | NCBI WGS metagenome assembly OJLB01 (sample SAMEA3904681, study PRJEB24821) | metagenome | biome: Builtin; feature: hospital; material: surface | place: USA | collected 2013-06-06
ATCTACACGTAAGGAGTCGTCGGCAGCGTCAGATGTGTATAAGAGACAGGGTGAGACAGGTGGGACAGGTGGGACAGGTGAGACAAGTGGGACAGGTGAGACAAGTGGGACAGGTGAGACGAGTGGGACAGGTGAGACAGGTGAGGCAGGTGGGACGAGTGGGACAGGTGGGACAGGTGAGACAAGTGGGACGAGTGAGACAAGTGGGACGAGTGAGACAAGTGGGACGAGTGGGACAAGTGGGACGAGTGGGACAGGTGAGACAGGTGGGACGAGTGAGACAAGTGGGACAGGTGGGATGGGTAGGACAGGTGGGACAGGTGGGACAGGTGAGACAAGTGGGAGAATTATTCGGTTATCGTTCGCTTATCCTTCGCTCATTGTTCGCTCTTCCTGTATCGTTGGTATAGGGGAGGTAGTTGAAGAGGAAAAATTACTACTCTCTTCGTTTTTTTAATTTTTACATCTTCTAAATTTTTTATTTTACTTTCGGATTTTAATTGTATTTCAATTTGTTAAGAATTTATTTTGTTAAATGAAATAAAATAATTAACAAAATATTTGCTTATATGAAAAAAGGGCTGTACTTTTACCGCCGTAATTTCATTTTAATAAAACCAAACTTATGAAAGTAAAATTTTTAACAGTCATTTGGTTTGTGTTAGGTTGCTGTTTTAGTGCAGCTTTAGCGCAAACCATATCAGTAAAAGGGACAGTTACTGATGAAAGTAAACTACCGATGCCAGGGGTTTCAGTAGTGGTGAAAGGCACTACCCACGGTACCTCAACTGACATTGATGGTAAGTATGAATTGCAGGCTAAAGCCGGTGATGTACTTGAATTTAGTTCAGTAGGCTATACTACCCAAACTAAAAAAGTAGCCGGAAGTGGTAAAAGCCTTTCGCTTAGTGTAGTACTAAAAGAAAGTACCCAAGAACTTACTGAAGTAGTGGTTGTAGGGTATGGTACTCAGAAAAAGGAAAACTTAACAGGAGCTATAGCGACTGTAGATGCTAAAGTACTTGAAAGCCGTCCGCTTACTACTATAGGACAAGGACTACAAGGGGTTATTCCGAACTTGAACATCAGCACCTCTAACGGTCGCCCAGGGGCTGGCTCTTCATTTAACATTAGGGGTTTTACCTCTATTAACGGTGGTTCGCCATTAGTGTTAGTAGATGGAGTACAAATGGATCCTAACCAAATTAACCCTAATGATGTAGAGAACGTAACAGTACTAAAAGATGCTGCTTCAGCGGCTATTTACGGGGGACGTGCTGCTTTTGGGGTGGTGCTTATCACTACTAAAAAAGGTAAAAAGAGCACTCCTATGCAGATAAATATCTCTACCGACTACTCTATCACAAGACCTACCAGATTACCTGACTTAGTAAACTCTGTAGACTATCTAAAAATGTATATGGAGGCAGATAATACAGGAAGAATATCAGGAGGTAGAACAGGGTCTCAAAACTTCACTCAAACAGACCTTGAAAAAGCACAGGCTTATTTGAACAATCCGACTCCTGCCAATTCAGTATATCCTGACCCTAATGACCCTAAAAAATACAGATATGTGGGCAATACCAATTGGGTGAAAGAGATGTTCCCAGGTTGGGCTCCGCAAGCACAGCACAACGTATCTCTTTCAGGAGGTAGTGAAAAGACTACTTACTTGGCTTCAGTAGGTATGTTTAGCCAAGATGGGCTATTTAAAGCCGCTAAACAAAAATTTGAACGTTACAACGTAACCCTTAGCTTAAATACTGATATTACTAAGTGGTTATCACTTCACTTAAAATCTGCCATCAATCACAAAGATAACAACCAGCCTTCAGATGTTGGTTTAGGTTTCTCGCCAGAACGTTTTGCTACAGACGTAAAACCATTGATGCCTGTATATCACCCTGATGGACACTTCTCAGGACAAGGAAACTTTACTAACCCTTTTGCGGTAATAGCTACAGGTGGTAGAAGCACTTATAAATCAGATGATATTTGGATAACTAGTGGCTTTACACTCACCCCTATTAAACACGTGAAAATAGTAGGTGATTACACTTGGAACCCGTATCACTACAACGGTAAGAGCTTTGTAAAGCAATTTAAAGAATACGGAGCTCCTACTGATGGCACAAGCATTTACGACCCTCTGAAAGCCACTGATTTGGGTTATTACCCACACAATAACCCTTCGAGAGTGTCAGAAAATAATAGTCACGATTTGTATCAAGCTGCTAATATTTATGCTCAGTACGAAAATACTTTTGCTGAAAAACACTATGTAAAGGCAATGGTGGGGTACAACCAAGAAGAAAAACACAATGAATCATTCAGTGTATCGACTAAAAACTTAGTAAACCAAGACTATCCGTTTTTGAAACTCAATAACGATGAAAAACCATCGGTAGGTAGCGGCATAAGCGATTGGGCATTGATAGGTTCTTTCTTCCGATTGAACTATGTATTCGACCAAAAATATTTGGTAGAGGTAAATGGTAGATATGATGGTTCATCACGCTTTAGCCGTGAAAGCCGTTATGTATTTAGTCCGTCAGCTTCTTTGGGTTGGCGTATTTCTAAAGAGAAATTCTTTGAACCTATCAACACCATTGTAAGCGATTTGAAACTAAGAGCTTCATACGGTAAACTACCTAACCAACAAGTGTCAGCACTTTACCCTTATCTACCTACAATGGGATATGGTACTAAAACAGGTTATATATTTGGCACCCAACAATTGCCATACGTTTCAGCTCCTGGCTTAGTAAGTAATAACTTTACTTGGGAAGAAGTAGCGACTCGTAACTTTGGGGTAGACTTCGGATTCTTTGAAAACCGCCTTACAGGGTCATTTGACTACTATATTCGTAATACCAATGGAATGTTAGTAAGTGGTATACCTCTACCAGCGGTATTGGGTACAGGAGCTCCTCAACGTAACGCAGCTGACCTAGAAACTAAAGGTTTTGAGTTGGTATTAGGTTGGAAAGACAAGATAGGAGAAGACTTTAAATATAACGTATCTTTCAACTTAGCAGATAGCCGTTCGTTTATCACCAAATACGATCTTAACCCTACTAACGATTTGGGTCATTACTACGTAGGTAGAGAGATAGGAGAAATTTGGGGTTATGAAACAGAAGGTTTGTATCAAACAGACGCTGAAGCAGCTGCTGTAGACAATTCGAAATTAGGAAACTACAAATGGTTAGCGGGAGACGTGAAGTATAAAGACCTAGATGGTAACAACAAAATTGACTGGGGTAATAATACGTTAGATAACCCTGGTGATAGAAAAATTATCGGTAATTCGCAAGCGCGCTATACATTTGGTTTGAATTTAGGAGGTGAGTATAAGAACATCGACTTTACAGTCTTCTTCCAAGGAGTAGGCAAACGCGATGCGGTACTTGGAGGTGCTTATTTCTGGGGCTTTACTAACGAATGGGACGTACCTGCTACTAATCAGTTAGACCACTGGACACCTGATAACAGAGATGCTTATTACCCACGTTTGCGTTTTGGTGGAGGTAATATGAATACTCAAACACGCTATATGCAAGATGCTTCGTATATACGCCTTAAACAAATAACTATAGGTTATACATTACCAAAAGATGTAATGGGACGCGTAGGAATAGACAATTTGCGTTTGTTTGTGACAGGTCAGAACCTTTGGGAATGGACTAAGCTACTTAAATCATACGACCCAGAGTTGCTATCGCAAGATTATCCTATCAACCGTATCGTAACGTTAGGCTTACAAGCACGTTTTTAGTACTAAACATAAAAAACATAAACAATGAAAAATCTATATAAACACATAGTATTTGCGGGTATTTTGTTGGCGACCTTAAGCCAAACCGCTTGCAAGAATGACGATTTTTTGGATAAGTATCCACCTGATTCATTTAACGAAAAGGGGTACTTCAACACAGATAATGACTTGAAGATTTTTGCCAATCGTTTTTACGGTAGTTTGCCAGTGCAAATTCTTATCTATAACGATGGCGACTCTGACAATATGGTGCCCCGAAATGTGAATACCTTTTTGGCAGGGAACTATACAGTGCCTGCTTCAGGAGGAGGTTGGTCTACAGGAGATTGGAACGGTATTTATAACTGTAACTTTTTCTTAGACAACTACAGCCGCTCAACAGGTTTGCACAAAGAACAATTTGCTGCAGAAGTGCGTTTCTTCAGAGCATTGTACTATTGGGATAAAGTGAAAACCTTTGGTGATGTGCCTTTGGTTTTGACTAAGGTAAACGACGCTTCGCCTATTATCTATGGTCCTAGAGTGCCACATAAGCAAGTGATGGAGAAAGTATTAGAAGACTTGGACTTTGCGGTACAACACTTGCCTGCAAAAGCATCGGCAGAAGCTGGGCGCCTACATAAAGATGCTGCCTTAGCACTAAAATCGAGAATAGCGCTATGGGAAGGTACTTTTAGGAAATATCACGGATTAGGAGATGAGACAAGCTGGCTACAAGCAGCAGCAGATGCTTCGCAAGCGCTTATAAACTCAGGCAGATATAGAGTGTACAGCACTGGAAATCCGACTAAGGATTATCGCAATTTGTTTATACAAAAAGACCTTTCTACCAATAGTGAGGCTATAATGGCACGCACCTATATACAAGGGATAGGCACCCACGGTTATACTCGTACTGCGGGTGAAAATAGTACTGGCTGTAGCAAAGACTTTATGGAAAATTACCTATTTACTGATGGTAAACCTATTAGTGGTACTTCATTTACTTATGATGATAGCACTCCTGCAGGTGAAGCTGCTAACCGCGACCCTCGCTATGCACAGACAGTTGCTACCCCAGGATTTGTATGGACAGAAAATCCTGACCCTACAAGACAACAAGTAGTAACCCTACCTGCTGTAGGTAGTGGACAAACAAGCTCTGGTTATTGGTTTATAAAAGGACGCTCAAGCGACCCAGAACAATGGATAGCTCAGCAAAGTGATTTGGATTTATTCATATTCCGTTACGCAGAAATACTGTTAAACTATGCAGAAGCTAAATATGAATTAGGAACTTTGAGTCAAGGTGATTTGGATATCAGCATCAACAAGCTAAGAGACCGTGTGGGTATGCCACACCTAACCACTACAGTGAGTGCAGATGCTAATGCCGATAACTACGGCTATACAGTAACCCCTCTACTATACGAAATTCGCAGAGAACGCCGTATTGAATTAATAGGAGAAGGTTTCCGTTTTGATGATATAATGCGTTGGAAAGCAGGAAAATTGATAGAAAATCCTAAAACTATCAGAGGTATGAAACTTACTCCTGCCCTAAAAGCACTATACCCTGCCAGATCGGGAGTAGCTAATCTACCTGTAGATAGCGATAACTATTTGATAATGTATCCTTCACTTCCTCTAACTGGCCGTGTTTGGAATGATAAACAATATCTATATCCGCTACCTACCGACCAACTTCAGTTAGTAGGCTACAGACAAAACCCTGGATGGTAGAAGTTTAGAGAATTATTATCCAATTAGTATATTTTAACTTTGCCAAAGGTTATAGCATATTTGTTATAGCCTTTGGCAAAGTTTTTTTGGAAGGACGAGTGGGACGAGTGGGACGAGTGGGACAAGTGGGACAGGTGAGACAGGTGAGACAGGTGAGACGAGTGGGACAGGTGAGACGAGTGGGAGTGCGAGCCGCACCGGCGATTGTGGGACAAGTGGGACAGGTGAGACAGGTGGGACGAGTGAGACAAGTGGGGCGAGTGGGACGGGTGAGACAGGTGGGACGAGTGAGACAAGTGGTGCGAGTGGGACGGGTGAGACAAGTGGGACGGATGGGATAAAAAATAGAGGGAATAGGCCGTTGTATCGAAAAAAATACTAACTTTGTGCTCTATAATAACAAACTAAAAACAAAATAATGACAACTTTTTTGAAATTAAAAGGAGGATACAGATCTTTGTATGCTTACCAAAAAGCAGAGATAATTTATGATATTACTTTTTACTTCACTCAACATTTTCTTACTAAAGGTGACCGTACTATAGACCAAATGCTCCAAGCTGCTCGCTCTGGCAAACAAAATATTGCTGAAGGAAGTAAGGCTTCGACTACTTCGATTGAAACTGAAATAAAACTTACTAACGTGGCTAAAGCAAGTCTTGAGGAACTACTTATAGATTATGAAGACTATTTGAGAGTTAGAAATAAAGAACAATGGCATATAGGACACCCTCGCTATGATAAGGTTCGCACTTTTGCTTCAAGTAAGGAAATCTTTGAACTTTATCCGTCTTTGCTGCCTAAATATGATGATACATCTTTAGCAAATCTCTGCATTACTCTTATTAACCAAACTACTTTTTTACTTCGGCGATTAATAGAAAAACAACAAGAAGTGTTTTTGCAAAAAGGTGGCGTAAGAGAGCAAATGAGTGTAGCCAGAAGAAGAATATTAACAAATCATAATAGCAATGAAAATTAGTTTTTTATTATTAAGTGCCTTTGTATTAGGCAATGCTTGCTATAAGGTTGCGCAAGAGGAAAAGAAACTTCAAGAACCTCAGAAACCTAAAGTAGAACAGTCTGTAAGCAAAAAATGGCAATTGGTGTGGGAAGATAATTTTGACCGAGATGATATTTTCGCTACCAATATATGGTCTAAAATATCGCGCAATGAGAAGATAGATTGGCGCAATACAATGAGCGATGACCCTAGTCTGTACGACATAAAAGAGGGTAACCTTATACTATACGGCAAAATGAATACTGACCTAAAAGCAGACCCATCGGAGTATATCACTGGAGGGGTCTATACTATCGATAAAATGTATTTTGAGACAGGTAGGGTAGAGGTGCGTTGTAAGCTGGAATCGACTCAAGGGGCGTGGCCTGCTATATGGATGTTGCCTAAAGAGGGCAAATGGCCTACAGGAGGCGAAATAGATATTATGGAGCATCTGAATTACGATGATTTTGTCTACCAAACGCTTCATACTTCATACACTAAAAAAGTGAGCAGACAAAACCCTAAAAGTGGTAGCACTGCTAAAATCAATCCTAATGATTACAACGTATATGCGGTGGAATGGGACGCTGAAAGTGTGCGTTTGTATGTGAATGGGGTGCAGACGCTTTCGTACCCTTATTTGAAAGAAGAGCAAGACAAAGGTCAGTACCCTTTTGTTAGGCCTTATTATCTGCTTATAGATATGCAGCTTGGCGGCAATTGGGTAGGAGCCGTTAAGTCTTTCGACAAGCCTGTGGCTATGTATATCGATTGGGTACGATACTATCAATTAGCTGATTAGTCGATTAGCAAATTAGCCAATGTGTTAAATTGCTAATTTTCAGATTTGCTAATTAGCAAATTATGTTGTAGTTTTGCCGAAATTATTATCTACAATGAAAATACAATTTTTTATAGCTCTTTCGGCGGTGGCACTTATAGGGTGCAAAAATAATCCGCAAGAAATAACCGTAGCTGAAGATGCTATGGCTAATACTCAGTTGGCTGAAGAACAACGCGATAAAACAAATGACGCTAATCCGTTTGCCCAAGGGACAGCACATTCAACTCCTGCTACCCCACAAGGAGGTGGGGTGACACTCAATCCGCCACACGGACAACCTGGTCACCGTTGCGATATAGCGGTTGGAGCCCCTCTGCCTAATGACGGTAACGTGATAGCTCAAGCCCAAAATGTAAGTCACCCCGTAGGTCAGGGAGAGGCTATGCCCATAGTATCGAATGGAATGGAGCAGCCACAAGTGATACAAGTATCTCAGCCTCAGAATTATGTAGGGGCTAATGGCGAAAAGCTCAATCCGCCACACGGACAACCCGGTCACCGTTGTGATATACCGGTAGGAGCACCCCTCAACAGCAAGCCTGCAACGGCTACAACAGCAGCTCCTGCTCAGCAACCGCAAGTAGTACAACAGCAGGTGGTGATAGACCCTCAGCAGGCACAACAGCATACGGGAACAACAGAACCCGGCTTCTCAGGAAAACCTAATCCGCCACACGGACAACCCGGTCACCGTTGCGATATAGCGGTGGGGGCTACTCTGCCGTAGGGATTGCTTGTTAGTTGTTAGTGTTCGAGATATATAATGAAAAGATTTACAATAGAACAGCTGAAATATCTTAAAGAGTCGGAGGATAAAATAGAGTTTAAGAGGGCTGAGCAAGGTAATTTAGCGTATGATGGAGGTACAAGAACCAAACCTAATGAGCGAAGAAGATGTATATTAGGATATGTTACAGCACTTTGTAATGAAGGAGGAGGCTCTTTAGTGATAGGCATGTCTGATAATTATCCTCATAAAGTGGTAGGGACTAAACAAAGTGAGGAGGCTATTGGAGAATTAGAAAGTAATATATACCGAGATACTCAGATTCGCCCTCAAATTTATGAACTTTATGAAGATGAGACCTTAAAAAAGGGGCGTGTGCTTGTAATAAGCGTGCCAAGTAGGCCTATTGGGCAGGTTTTTAAGTTTGAAGATGTACCTTTAATGCGAGTTGGGGAAGAATTAAAACCAATGTCTAATGAGGTGTTTTTCAGTATATTGCAGGAGCAAGAACCTGACTTTTCTGCTACAATAGCAGAAGGAGTTTCCATAGCAGATTTAGATGAAGAGGCCATTAAAATTTTACGGCAAAAATATTTTGCCAAACACAAGAATACTAATTTTCTTACTTTAGAAACTACTCAAGTACTAAGTGATTTACAACTTATAAAAGGGGGTAAGGTAACTTTTGCCGCTCTTATCCTCTTAGGTAAAAAGGAGAAAATTAAAGAGTTTTTGCCGCAAGCGTCTGTTATTTTAGAGTATAGAAAAGCAGAAAATTTAATAGCGTATGATAATAGGCAAATATATTGTGAGCCTTTTTATAAGATGATAGAGTTGCTTTGGCACGATATTAATCTTCGAAATGATAAAATAGATATAAATGAAAATTCATATATTTTCAATATTCCTTTTTTTAATGAAGAAGTAATTCGTGAAGCAATTAATAATGCTATAGCGCATCGAGATTATAAACGTACTAGTGAAATAGTTATAAAGCAATATCCTCAGAAAATGATTATTATGAATGCAGGAGGCTTTCCTTTAGGGGTAGAGATTGATAATTTGCTAAGAGTGCAGAGTACTCCAAGAAATAGACTTCTTGCAGATGTGTTGGCTAAAACAGGGATTGTAGAACGTTCAGGGCAAGGTATTGATAAGATTTTTAAAAACACATTGTCTGAAGGTAAAGATGCTCCTGATTATACGCATAGTGATTCTTTTAGAGTAGAATTGCATCTTTCGGCAATTATAAAAGATAAATCATTTGCCATATTTTTAGATTCAGAACAGAGAGATTTAGCTGAAGAAGATAGATTATCAGTATTTGATGTTATAGCTTTGGATAAGATTAGACAAGGTTTTTCACAGGAAGTTGAAAAGGATATAATAGACAAATTACTACGTTGTAGATTGATAGAAAAACGAGGGAAAACAAGAGGAATATACTATATATTAGCTAAAAGTTATTATGAAATTTCAGGGAAGGAGGCAGAGTATTCTCAGAAAAATGATTGGGATATAGAGCAAATAATGCTTTTTATTATGCCTCATTTGAAGAAATTTGAAAAAGCAAAAATGAAAGATTTTGCAAAATTATTAGAGGGACACTTAACGCGTAGGCAAGTTAGAATAGCAGTTGAAAAATTAGTTGATTTGCAATATCTAATAAAAGAAGGAGAAGGGACAGGCACGTATTACAGAATAGCTGAAAAATACATAGAAGATTCGGCGTTAATGATACGAGCACTTGATTTAGGGATGGAGGAAATGAGAAAAAGAGGAGAAATAGCATAATCTCTGAAATGTCCAAAAATGCGTCCAAAAACGCAGGCAATTAGAGCATTTTTTTATAGATAAAATTACTTAAATATTTGATTCTTATAAAGTTAGAAATGTCCAAAAAATATATAAATTCTACTGTAAACTAACGGCTAAAGACTGGCTACTAAAGACTAACTCTTGCCGGTTTCTAAAAAATGATTACTTTTGCACTAAAATTTTAAGACGATGAATACCGCTGTACAATATATTAAAGATTTTCAAGGAAATGATGTTTGGGCTGTATTGCCTATTGAAGAATATCGTTTTTTAAGAGATAGAGCCTATTGCGAAGAAATAGACGATATTCCTGAAGAACACAAACGAATATTAGACCAACGTATTGAAAAATACAAAAACCACCCAGAATTATTTATACCATTTGAAGAAGTACAAAAAGAGATAAGAAATGAATTCGGAATATAGTTTAATTCTTACTGAAGAAGCTAAGCAAGAATTAAAAAGTATGATAGCAAGATATAATGTGCTTCAAGAAGGACTTGGAGAAAAGGTGTATGATGAAATACTGCAAAACTTGACTTATCTTAAAACTATGCCTTTTATATGTCCTGAAAAGTATAAGAGAATAAGAATTTTATATACAAAGAAGTATAAGATGGCTGTCTATTATGTTATTTTTGAAGAAGAAAGAGCAGTAGCTATTTATTCTTTCTTGCATCAAAAAGAAGACCCTAAAAAAGTATTTAACAGAATTAGTTTTTAACCATTTACAAATAACCATTAATAATTATATAATGGAACTTATAAAAATACACGATAAAACTTTTGAGCCGTATATCAGTGCTCAGCAACTTGAAGAGATTAATGCCCGTATGGCAGCTGAGGTGTATCAAGACTTAGGAGAGTCGCGACCTGTGTTTGTTGCTGTCCTTAATGGTTCGTTTATGTTCGCTGCCGACTTCGTGAGACATTACAAAGGCGAATGCGAGATTTCTTTCGTAAAAATGTCTTCTTATGAAGGCACTCAGTCCACCGGAAAGGTACACGAACTTATTGGGCTATCAAGTTCAGTAGAAGGGCGCGATGTGGTAATACTGGAAGATATAGTAGATACCGGTAATACACTAGAAGAGATATACCGTATCTTCAAAGATAAAAAAGTGAAATCGTTTAGAATCGCAACCCTATTTTTCAAACCTGATGCCTACAAAAAAGACTTCAAAATAGACTATGTAGGCAAGCCTATCCCTAACCGTTTCATCGTAGGCTATGGCTTAGATTTTGACGAGGTAGGGCGCAACTTACCGCAAGTATATCAATTAAACACCTCTATAACAATGACAAATTTAGTACTTTTTGGCAAACCAGGTGCTGGCAAAGGCACTCAAGCCGCTTTTTTGAAAGACAAATATAACTTAGTGCATATTTCTACCGGTGATATTTTCCGTTTCAACATCAAAAACGAGACGAAATTAGGTAAATTAGCACAATCATACATCGAAAAAGGCGATCTTGTGCCTGATGAGGTGACTATACAGATGCTTCAAGAGGAAGTAGAAAAGAATCCTAATGCTGAAGGCTTCCTTTTTGATGGTTTCCCACGTACGATAGCACAGGCTGAAGCTCTTGATGCTTTCTTATCGTCTAAAGGAATGCGCATACACGGTACGCTTGCCTTAGAAGCTGATGATGATGTGCTTATAAAACGTATCGTAGAGCGTGGTAAAGTGAGCGGACGCGCTGATGACCAAGATGAAGATAAAATTAAAAACCGTTTCGTAGAATACAACGAAAAGACTGCTCCGCTTATCGCTTATTACAAAGCACAAGGCAAATATCACGCTGTAGATGGTATCGGTACAGTAGAAGAGATTACGGTACGCTTATCTAAGGCTATCGACCAAATAAAAGCCCAATAATGACGGAAGGCAATTTTACAGATTACGTAAAGATATACGCGGCATCGGGCAACGGTGGTGCAGGCTCTATGCACCTGCACCGCGAGAAGTTCGTACCTAAAGGAGGTCCTGATGGGGGCGATGGGGGTCGTGGGGGGCATATTATCTTAAAGGGTAATAAGCACCTATGGACGCTCATACACTTCAAATTTCAGAAGCACTTTCGCGCTGAACACGGTGAGGCAGGAGGGGCTAACCGCAGTTTTGGGGCTGATGGTAAGGATATTTACTTAGAAGTGCCGCTGGGTACCATCGTAAAAGATGCGGAGACGGAAGAAGTTCTTTTTGAAATCACCGAAGATGGGCAAGAGGTTATCGCCCTACGCGGTGGCAAAGGGGGCTTAGGCAATTGGCATTTTAGGACGGCTACTAACCAGACGCCACGCTATGCACAACCAGGGTTACCAGGGCAGGAGCGCGAGCTGTTGTTAGAGCTGAAAGTGCTTGCCGATGTAGGATTGGTGGGCTTCCCTAATGCGGGTAAATCGACGCTACTATCAGTTATCACTTCTGCTAAGCCTAAAATAGGCGATTATCCTTTTACTACCCTCAAGCCTAACTTAGGCATTGTAGAAAACCGCGACTTTCAATCGTTTGTAATGGCTGATATCCCTGGTATTATAGAGGGAGCCGCTGAAGGCAAAGGATTGGGGCATTTCTTCTTGCGACATATTGAGCGCAACTCGCTATTGCTGTTTCTCATTCCCGCAGACGCCAATGATATAGTGGCAGAGTATGAGATATTGCTCAATGAGCTTAAGAAGTACAATCCTGAACTTTTGGACAAACAGCGGTTGGTGGCAATCTCTAAATCGGATATGCTTGATGACGAACTGACCGCTGCTATAGATAAGGAATTGGCTGCTAAGCTGAAAGTGCCTTATCTGTTTATTTCGTCAGTTTCGGGCAAAGGCATACAAAAACTAAAAGATGAGTTAATGAAGCGATTGGATAATTAGACAATCAGCACATTAGGCAAATAGCAAATTGACAAATCAATATGAACAAGATACTTACACTTTGTGCATTATTCCCTTTGGTGGTAGTAGCACAGCCGTCTGACCTTATCGGGGTATACAAATCAAAAGAAGCGCGACAGTTTCAGCTTCGCATCAATGCTGATAATACAGTAGATGCGCTGATGGCTACGGGTACTTATACCGCAAAAGATAAGAATATTAGTTTGCAGTTTGGCACTGGTAATAGCTTTAGGGTAGTGAAAACGCAAGGTACAACAGACCAGCTGACCCTTACGTTTAAAGAGGCAGATATAAATATGTTTGACCCTCGTTTCTTGTATATAGGCTACAAAAATAGCAAAGGAGAAATAGTGTACGAAAGTGTGTATAATAAACTGCAAGGGCAAGATGATTATACTATAGAAATACCGCGCACGGATAATCTTTACCTTGTAAATGCTTATGGTGTAGCTATTACAGGCGATAAAAAGGCAGCCGTAATTATTGAAGAATATCTTATCGGTAAAAATACTAGCGGAGTAGAAATTACTTTTGATACAGAAAATTCGGTTAGGAATGAGTTGCAAGCAACCTATAACCCCGAAAAACAAACGCTTACACTTAATGATAAGACACTCTCGTCTAATCCTATAGTATTTAGCAAAGTGTTGGCTGCTGATACGCAGGCATTGCAACCTGCAGCTACCGAAAAGGTAAAGCAGTGGAAGCATCTTATCGCTTTTGACGAAGAGAAAGACATTCCTGAATTTAACCCAGAGAAGAAAGCCCTTAGTACCTTAAAACAGGCGAATAGCCTTAGTGCAGCTCTTGCAGCAGCTAAGAAAAATAATCGATTGGTAGCGCTGCTCTATCAGCCTAACAACAAGAATGCTACTAAGGAATTTAAAGAGTTATTTGAATGGTATGAGCAAAATGGGGAGACAGTACTGACAGACCCTTACCTCTTTGAACTTTACTTAGCGACAGCTAAAGAGCTAAAAAGTCTGAAAGCTAAAGGGCTCACTAACGAAGACCAGCTTATCATTCTGACCTCTGAAGGAGAGGTGATTTACCACGAACCGGCTACCATAGCGCAAGTATTAGCTGATGAAACATTGGAGTACAACCATACCGGTCTGTTGCGCACAGCAGCTAAAGCGAGTTTAGCCGATAGAGTGCTTAGCAATCCTAAAGCGCCGCTAAAAGAGGTTGTAAAGGTCTTAATAGCACTCTCTAACTACACTCAAGACCCTGATGTGCAATTGCTCTTAGCCGCACGCCCTAAAACTGGCGATGCAGAAACTGATGAAGATAAACAGGCTACGATAGACTACCAATTAGAAAATCTCATCACTTACTACAAAAAACCTGAAAACCTATATCGTTTGCGTCTTACCCCAGAGCAGCTTACCGCCCAATGGCAGCGTGTAGTTGCTGCCCATAAGGCAGATGCTAAGCTCGATACTGACTTTGCGCTATTGGCATCGCTTAATGTAGAAATAAATGATAATTTTTTCACTAAAACTTTCTACTTAAATTATGAGCCTACTACTGCTGACCTTGAAGCAGGTGCTTACCTTTTGAGATTTTTCAAAGATATAAAAGCTCATAATGATGCCCTTAAAGATATTGGTGACTATACCTATATACAACGCATTGATAGGGGGTATATAGCATTTAATACGGCTGCAGTAGAGCGTACGCTAAAGGCTTGCTACGACCTCGACAAGGCTGTCCTACCAGAGGTGAAAAAAGCCTATGCTGAAGGGATTAAAAATAGTGCTCTTTCTTCTTTAGATTATATCGACTTTCTTTATAATCAAGATTTGACTACGGATGCTGCTACGGCTTTTGATACTTACTTCAAAAACCTAATGGCTACGGACTCTAACCTAATAGCTGCCCTCGATAATGATTTCACCAATAATAATGCAGAGAACAGTTGGCGTTATTATAAGATGCTCTTTGCCAATCGCGCTAATAATATAGCGTGGAAAGTGTATGAAGACCAGCCTAATAATAAAGCTCTTATGGCGGAGGCCTATCGATGGGCAAAGGCAGCTGTGCAGTTAGAGCCTAAGAGTCCTTATTACCTTGATACGCTTGCTCACCTAATGTTTGCTCACGGCGATAAGAAAGAGGCTGTTGCTACTGAAGAGAAGGCAGTAAGTTTGCTTAGCCAAGATGAAGATGGCAATGCAGAGCAGAAAGAGGAGATAAAGAAAAATCTTATAAAGATGAAGCAAGGGCTTTAGCCATATACTTAACGACAAACAAATACCAACACATATAAAAATGAAAAAGATAGTAGTAACGGGTGGTTTGGGCTTTATAGGCTCGCACACCGTAGTAGAATTGCAAAATGCAGGTTTTGAGGTGGTTATCATCGACAACCTATCTAATGCACAAGAGAGTGTATTAGAGCACATCACTAAAATAACAGGTAAAAAACCGCTGTTTGAGAAGTTTGACCTCAGAGATAAGGCAGATGTACAAGATTTCTTTCGTCGCCATACTGATGTAGAGGGGCTTATACACTTTGCCGCTTCTAAAGCTGTGGGCGAGAGCGTAGAAAAACCTCTGCTTTATTACAACAACAACCTCACTAGCCTTATTTATCTGTTAGAAGAGCTCAGCAAGCTGAAAAAGGCACACTTTATCTTTAGTTCGTCTTGTACCGTATATGGGCAAGCTGATAAGTTGCCTATCACCGAAGATGCTCCTGTGAAAAAAGCAGAGTCGCCTTATGGCAATACTAAGCAGATTTCAGAAGAGATTATTAGCGACACCTGCCGCGTAACGCCTCAACTAAACGCTATTGCTTTGCGTTATTTCAACCCTATAGGGGCACACCCTTCAGCCGAAATAGGCGAATTGCCTTTGGGCATACCTCAGAACTTAGTGCCTTATATCACCCAGACAGCTATTGGCTTACGCGAAAAGCTATTAGTATTTGGCGATGACTATCCAACCCCTGATGGCACTTGTATTCGCGACTATATACACGTAGTTGATTTAGCAAAAGCACACGTTATTGCGCTACAACGCCTGTTAAACGATAAGAATGCTGAGAATTACGAGGTATTTAATATCGGTACAGGCAAAGGCAGCAGTGTGTTAGAGGTAATACAAAGTTTTGAGCGAGTATCAGGCAAAAAGCTAAACTATCAGATAGTAGCCCGCCGCGCAGGTGATATAACAGCTGCTTATGCTAATACTGATAGAGCAAACCACGTATTGGGTTGGGAAGCTAAATCAACCTTAGACGATGCGATGCTTTCAGCTTGGAAATGGGAACAAAAAGTTAGAAGCAAATAGTCTTAAACAATTAATAAAAAAACTGCCTGAGAGCTAAAACCTCTCAGGCAGTTTTTTTATTGCTAAGTTAATCATTCACAATTAAATTATTACCTTTGCATTCAAAAAGAAAGAAGAAGATGTTTGACTTTATAATTGTAGGGGCAGGATTGGCAGGCGTTAGCTTTGCTCATTTGCTTGAGCAACACGGCAAAAGCTTCTGCTTACTATCTGATCGCTCTCAGGTAGCGAGCTTAATAGCTGGAGGGGTCTATAATCCGGTAGTGTTAAAGCGTTTTACTCCTATTTGGAAAGCTGAAGAGATTATGGCGTGTGCCAATCGTTTTTATGACAATATAGAGGCTACAATGGGGCAACCTTTGCGCATTAGTTTGCCGGTACTGCGCAAGTTCGCTTCTGTAGAAGAGCAAAACAATTGGTTTGCAGCTTCCGATACGCCCATACTCCAACACTACCTGAGCACTACCCTACGTACTACCCCTTCTGAGGCGTTGCCTGCTCCTTATTTATTAGGCGAGGTGCTACATACAGGGCGTTTAGATATTGAGCGCTATATACAGCTTAGTCTGCGCTCTTGGCAAGAGGCAGGGGTATACCACCTTCATTCTTTCGACTATTCAGCCCTCGATATACAGCCTGACTTCGTCGCTTATCAGGGGGTGACTGCTCAGCATATTGTCTTCTGCGAGGGCTGTGGTATTAGCAAAAATCCGTATTTTAACTCTTTGCCTATGCGCCCTTGCAAGGGCGAGAGCCTTACTATCAAAGCTCCCGACCTGCAGCTGCAAGCTATCTTCAAAAGTGACGGGTCTATTATCAGTATGGGAGGCGATATTTACCGCGTAGGAGCTACTTACGACCCCGAAGACCTTACTGATACTATTACCGAGGCAGGACGTGCCGAACTGCTTGAAAAACTGCATAAGATGACGGATTCTCCTTATGAAATCATATCGCACCAAGCGGCCATACGCCCTACAGTAGGCGATAGACGTCCTTTGGTGGGGGCGCACCCACTTTATCCGCACTTATGGGTATTAAATGGCTTGGGCACACGCGGGGTGCTCAATGCGCCTCTGTGTGCCCAAGTATTATATAAAGCGGTATTTGAAGGGGAGGAAATACCGTCAGAAATGAATGTCAATCGCTTTAACAAACGGTTGCGCCGCAAGGGCTAATCTTCGTCAGCTGTTTGCGGTCTTTTAGCAATTTTATCTACTATCAGAGCTACAGCCCCGTCACCTGTTACGTTGCAAGCGGTACCAAAGCTATCCATAGCTATATAGAGGGCTACCATTAGCGCCTGTTGGTTTTCGTCAAAGCCTAACATAGAGTGTAGTACCCCCAATGCCGCCATAATCGCACCACCAGGTACCCCAGGTGCTGCCACCATAATAATACCGAGCATCATTATAAAGCCTGCAAACATACTAAAATCGTACGGAGTGCCTTGCAGCATCATTAGCGCAAGAGCACAAGCGGTTATTTTCATTGTACTACCCGATAGGTGAATAGTAGCACAGAGCGGAATAACAAAGCCAGCAATGCGTTGCGAAATACCTAATTTAAGCGACTGGCGCAAAGTTACTGGTATAGTAGCTGCTGATGATTGCGTACCCAATGCCGTAGCGTAAGCAGGTAGCATAGCACCTAATGATTTAATCGGATTTTTACCAGAAATAAGCCCTGCGAAAATGTATTGCAATAGCAACAGCACTATGTGCATAATAAAGAGGATAACAATCAGTTTAAAGAACACTACCATTACTGAAGCTACTTGTCCGCTAAAAGTTATTTCCGCAAAAATCGTCATAATATAGTAGGGCAACACGGGTATGATAGCTTTAGTAATAAGCCACTTCACTATATCGCCAAATTCTTTAACCACATTAGTAAGTACGGGAGCTTCGCGTACTGAGAGTCCAATTCCTACGATAAAAGAGAGTAAGAGTGCCGTCATTACGTCAAAGATAGGCGGCATATCGATTGTAAAATAGGGGGGGAGTGACCTGCTGTGGTCTTCCAAAGTGCCTATTTGTTCGTTTTCTAATAGAGAGTTGAAGAAAGAATCTCCTACGAAATAAGTAGAGAACCCCGAAAAGAGGGTAAACCCATAGGCAATCACTACTGTGATGGCGAGTAGTTTACCAGCATTCTTCTCCAAATCACCAATAGAGGGCATAATAAGCCCTATCATAATCAGCGGAATAGAGAAGTTGAGGAAGTTTGCAAATAATGTTTTAAAAGTAATGAGAATGCGATATAGCCAATCAGGCGAATAGTTGCCTAATAATATACCCAATGCGATACCACAAAACACTTTAAATAATAAACTGTTAAAGATTTTTTTCATTTGTATTTTTATTTTTAGCTATAAGTTCGAGGCAAAAGTAACAATTAATTGCTAAATTAGCAAGTTTGTCGCTAAAAATTAGTCGTTAGCCGTTAGAAGGGTGTCGCTTACTTAACGACTCATTTCTAACGGCTAACGACTAACCACTTAGCGACTAATCTCTATTCTGCTATCAATCCAAACTCAGCACCACTAGCAAAGTCTTGTCCGTACTGCTCGCTTAGGGCGGTAAAACGCACATAGCGTGCCTTTACAGGGCTTTTGAAGAGTACTTGCTGTGGTGTGCCTCTGTTCTGAGAAAAACTGCCTTTATGCACTTCTTTCCACGTTTTAGCGTCATCGCTTATTGATATGCTGAAGTCTTTCACATCGCCATTGCCTGCTTCGTCTGTGCGAGGTAGGTAGCTAATACCTTTGAAAGATACTTCTTTGCTAAGGTCAAAATCTACCCAGTGAGGGTGCTTAGCTACAGTTACCGAGTAAGCAGAGTGCCATATTGTATTAGGGTTGCCATCTACTAAGTGAGTGGCATTGCCTGCCCCTACTTCTTCGCTGCTGGCAAAGATAACCTTCATCGGTATAGTGCTGCGATTGATAAGACCAGCTACAAAGGCAGGAGCTTCAGTGCTAGCGCTTACATTAGCAGCTTCAGCTAGTTTTGCCTGTGCCGGACGAATAATAAAGCCAAATCGGTGTTGAGTAGCCATTACGCGGTCTCTTTGTAGAGGGGTAGGGCCACAGCTATTACCACCTACTCCTGTAGTAGCAATGTTTAGCTGTAGATAGGTAGCCGAAGGATTTGGCAACTCAAAAGGGTGCCCCGCAAGGGTCATTTCTTGGGCTGTGTAAGGCAGTGCGGCTACGTCCATTGGCTGCGTGCCTACGAATATAGCACCAGCGCCACGCATATTGGTTAGGGCTGCCCAGCGGCTATCTTGGTGGTGACCCACATCTTGCGGTTTAGGGAAGTTTCCTGCTTCTTTCAGTACATCGCTTTCGTAGATACCCAAAAAGGCACCTGTTTTGCGGTCAGAATAGTTGTCTTGTTTGCCTCTGCCGTAATAGGTAAAACGGAAATAAGTTTTAGGCATTGTCACAAGGTATCCTAACTGCGGAAGATTTACAAAATCATCATTGCTGGCGATGCTCGCTTGCACTTCTATAGACCCGTCAGGATATACAGTAAACACTTGGTTCGTAACGAAGCGGAAATCAGCATCAGTAAAAGGGCGGTCAGTAAGTTCTACTATCTTGTTGCGTCCGCTGGCGGTACCGCCTTCTATCTTAGCCGCATTAGGCGCTTGCGATTGTACCGTGAAGCTGTAGCTGTAGCTGCCGTCAGCATTAGCTTTTACGCTCTTAGCCAACGCTTTGTGCTGTAGGTTGTGTAGCCCTTTGGCAAACCATTGTTGGTATGCCCAGCGGTCGTTGTTAGTAAAGGCGCGGAAAGCATTAAGTGCCAAACCGCTGTTTTCTATGATGGTGTTATTGCCGTATTTAAGGGTTTCAATAGTACCTTTGTCAAAGTCAAACATCACACTGAAGTCCTTGCCTACTATCATTTTTTGGTCTGGCGATAACTCTAATGCACTACCTTTGGCTACAGTCGCGATAGCTGGTTTTTGTCCTGCTTCTTGTATCACGAACTGTTCGCGGGCTTGTACAAATCCTTGTTTAGCCCAAGGTTTATCAGCCACTTGTCTAAACTCTATTACCACTATGTATTCGCTCTTGCTATCCATACGTTTAGGCGCAATAGTAACAACACCTTTCTTCTGTGGTTTCAGTGGCGATACATCAAAAGAGCGTTCTTCTACTAAGTCGCCATTGCGGTAGAGTTTCCATACCCCTTCATAGTCTTCCATAGGCTCAAAATAACTCTTATTGGTGATTTGGAAAGTGTCAAACGATAGTTTCTTCACTTTTATATTCTGATATACCTTTTGCACTTCGTAGTACTGAGGTTTCACAGTGCGGTCGGCAAAGATAATACCATTCATTACGAATTGTCCATCGTTAGGGAAGTCCCCAAAATCTCCTCCATAGGCAGCATAAGGCTTGCCGTCTGGGGTATAATTAGTTAGCGCTTGGTCTACCCAATCCCAGATAGCACCACCGCAGATGTAGTTGCTGCTTTCTATTGCTTCCCAATAATCAGCAAGGTTACCTACAGCATTACCCATAGAGTGCGCATATTCCGAGATGTGGAACGGATATTTAATATCGTACTTACCTGTAGCAGCGCCTTTTACCCACGCCACTGAGGGGTATTGGTTAGAGCCCATATCCACGATGTCGTTGTTGCGCTCGTACTGCACTGGGCGACTGGTGTCTAAGGTTTTTAGGTGATTGTAGGCTGTTACGAAGTTCTGTCCTGGTCCTGCCTCGTTTCCTAACGACCATATTACGATAGAAGGCGAGTTATAGGCGGCCTCTACCATCTCTACTACCCGTGCGGTATGCGCTTTTTCCCATTCTTTAGGGTGCGAAAGCGATTCTTTGCCGTAGTAATACTCGTGCGATTCTATATTAGCTTCATCTTCTAAATAGATGCCGTATTTGTCGCTAAGGTAAAACCAGTAAGGGTCAGGAGGATAGTGAGAGCAACGCACGTGGTTGATGTTAGCACGCTTCATCAGCATTACTTCCTCTTCCATTTGCGCGTGAGTTACTACGTGTCCTTGTTCAGGGTGTGTTTCGTGGCGGTTTACCCCTTTTAGTTTGATAGGTTTGCCATTCACATAGAAATATCTACCGGCATTGCCAAAACTGTCGTCTTCGGCTTTGGTGTCTTTTATTTCTACTTTTCTAAAACCGAAATAGGTAGAGGCAGCTTCTATCACTTTGCCTTTTTTATCTACCAATTGGGCTACAAGCACATAGCGGTTAGGAGCTTCAGCTGACCACATATCGGGCTGTTTCACATCGATAGCTGCACTTACCTTTTCTATAGCGTTAGGAGCTACTGTCTGCACTTCGGTAGTGGCTTGTAGGGCATCTACTTTCTGAGCATCGTCTTTGTAAAGTATATTTTTGTACACGGTATACTGTAGGCGATAGTCTTTAGCCTCTTTTTTGCCGAGGTTGCGCACTTCGGCAGTTACTTTTAGCTGCCAATCGCTTAGGTTGTCAGTGTCGGTCAGTACATTTAGGTTGCGTATTTGCACTTTTGGGGTAGAGCGCAGCGCTACTGTTCTGAAGATACCAGGCAGGCGGAACATATCTTGCGACTCTAAGAAAGAACCATCAGAGTTCCGATATACCTCTACCGCCAATTTATTCTGACCTTTTTTTAGGTATTTGCTTATGTTGAAAGAAGCTGCGTTGCGCGAGTTTTTAGAGAAGCCCACGTATTTACCGTTTATCCAGAGGTAGAAGAAAGAATCCACCCCGTCAAAATCGATATATACCTCTCTACCTTTCCATTCGCGAGGCACTTCGAAGTAGCGGATATACGAGCCCACCTCATTGCGGTACTCATAGGTAGTCCACGTTTGCGGAGGGGTACGCATTACCCCTTGTCGCCAGTCGTCTACTTTGCGCTCGTGATAGAAAATCACAGGTTGGTTTACGTAAATAGGCAAACCGTATTTCAGTTTACCGTCTTTTTGTATCCCTTGTACGTTCCAGTTCGAGGGTACGGGGGTCATATCCCAGCCAGAGGCGTCGTAGTTGGTTTTGTAGAAGTCTTTGGGGCGCTCATCAGGAGTCTTGCACCAGTGGAAACGCCATTGACCGTTAAGCGACAGCCAATAAGGCGATTTTTCGGGGCGTACTTGGGCAGCCTGCGCTTCATTGTCGAATGAGAAGAAATAAGCGCGTGGATACTCCTTGTTTAGAGCGAGTTCCTCTACTGATTCCCATTCTTTACCAGTAGGGGCTTCTTTGTCACCGTAAGCAAATCCTCCTAACGGATTATGCTGAGCCCACGCACACGGCCAGAGTGCCATCATCAAGCAGGCACTACTCATTTTCAAATAATTTTTCATTCTATTTATCTAATTTATCTTAGGTATCAGGTTATAAGGCAAATTGCCTCTTCAATTTTCTCGCAAAGGTAAGAATAATTTACTAACTAACAAATTTGCAAAAGTATTACTTATTAAAAAAAACAGCTTTGCCAGATGGCAAAGCTGTTTGTTAGAATAAAGGTTCTTGTCTTGCTCCTCTAAAATGCTGTATTTCAATAACGTTTTCTTCTTCTTTCACTTCGTAATAAATCACGAACCGATTGTTTAAGAAAGACCTTTTGTATAAGTTGAGGTCACGATGATATTTAGCCAAAAAATAAGGGTTTTCAGCTATTTCAATTTCCGTCAATTCAACAGCTCTTATTATTTTTAGCGGATACTCATAAGAAGCATTATGTTCTTCCCAATAATCAAGTGTATCAAAATAGTTTTGCTTAGCTTCTGTTGACCATTTTATTTTCATACCTCTTCATTAATCGCTCTTTAGCTTCACGGTGTACATCAGCACTATCTGTTAGCATCCCCATTTTTGATTGTTCTCTTGATATTTTTATGCTTCTGAGATCTTCAGCGGTCATAAAATCATCTTCTTCAAATTCAGGCTCAGCTACTGATATGCCTAAATTATTCAAAGCTCTTACGGCTAATTGATACTGTTGAAAGTCTAATCTGTCGTTTAGGTGTATGGTATTGTACATTTTTTCTCCTATTCCACAAGTATTACAGCCTTGTTGTTATTAAACTCTATAGTACCGCCAGTAATAGCGATGGTCTTCAGTTCTTTTTTACCTTCGTATAGTTTTATTTCGCCCGAAGTAAGTATAGAGATAATAGCAGCGTGGTGGTCTAACAGCTGAAAAGGCGCTTTTGCCCCTGGCACTGTCACCCCTGTTACTTCTCCTTTAAAAAGCAACGCTTCTGGCGTTAAAATTTCTACTGTCATAAAATTATTTTTTAATATATCAATCTGCTAATTGACAAATCGCCAAATCGCCAAATCGCCAAATCGGCAAATCGTCAAATCGCCAAATTAGCTCGCTTCTGCCAACATCTTTTCACCAGCTTCAATAACCTCTTCGATAGTACCTTTAAGGTTGAAAGCCGCTTCTGGCAGATGGTCTAATTCACCGTCTAATATCATATTAAAGCCTCTGATAGTATCTTTGATATCTACATAAGCCCCTGGCAGTCCGGTAAACTGTTCTGCTACGTGGAAAGGTTGTGATAAGAAACGCTGTACACGGCGCGCACGAGCCACTGCTACTTTGTCGTCTTCCGATAACTCTTCCATACCTAGGATAGCGATAATATCTTGCAGTTCTTTGTAGCGTTGTAATAGCTGTTTCACGCGTTGTGCGCACTCGTAGTGCTCTTTACCCAAAATCTCAGGGGTAAGGATACGCGAGGTAGAGTCAAGAGGGTCTACCGCAGGATAGATACCTAGCTCTGCAATTTTACGCGACAATACCGTTGTAGCATCGAGGTGCGCAAAGGTAGTAGCAGGCGCAGGGTCGGTAAGGTCGTCCGCAGGCACGTATACCGCTTGTACTGAGGTGATAGAACCGTGTTTAGTAGAGGTAATACGCTCTTGCATAGCCCCCATCTCGGTAGCCAGCGTAGGTTGGTAACCCACCGCTGAAGGCATACGTCCTAACAGCGCAGATACCTCCGAACCCGCTTGGGTGAAACGGAAGATGTTATCAACGAAGAAAAGAACGTCTTTTCCTTGTCCTTCGCCAGCCCCATCGCGGAAGTACTCAGCTACAGTAAGACCCGAAAGTGCCACACGCGCACGCGCCCCTGGCGGCTCGTTCATCTGTCCGAACACAAAGGTAGCTTTCGATTCTTTCAGCGCATTTTTGTCTACTTTGCTCAAGTCCCAACCGCCATTTTCCATTGATTCCATAAAGGCATCGCCGTATTTGATAATGCCTGATTCAAGCATCTCGCGCAGTAGGTCATTCCCTTCGCGGGTACGTTCGCCTACCCCAGCGAATACCGAAAGACCGCCGTGCCCTTTAGCGATATTGTTGATAAGCTCTTGTATAAGAACCGTTTTACCCACACCAGCACCACCGAACAAACCGATTTTACCCCCTTTGGCGTAAGGTTCGATAAGGTCGATTACTTTAATACCAGTGAAGAGCACTTCGGTAGTAGTCGATAAATCTTCAAATTTAGGAGCCGGACGGTGAATAGGCAGACCGTTATCGCCTTCTTTAGGCAGGTTGCCAAGTCCGTCAACCCCATCGCCGATTACGTTGAAGAGCCTACCGTATATATCGTGCCCTACGGGCATTTTTATAGGGCTACCCGTAGCGATTACTTCAGTATCGCGACTAAGCCCTTCGGTAGAGTCCATCGAAATGGCTCTTACCACGTCTTCGCCTATGTGCGATTGCACTTCTAAGATAAGTTTAGTGCCGTCAGGCCTTACAATTTCCAATGAGTCATAGATGCGAGGCAACTCTTTATCAGAGGCAAATTGCACATCTACTACCGGCCCAATTACTTGGGATACTTTACCTTTTTGTAACATATTTTAGTGTTTAGGTGTTAGTTGTTAGGTTTGCTATGTTGAAACCCAAACCTAATTACCGCGCAAATGTAGGGACTTTTTTTGAAAAAGCAAAATTTAATTTTAAAAAAAATGCACCAAACGGAGCTTACTCTTTTTTTCGAGTAAGCCCCGTTTTCAAAAATCGATGAAGAAAACAAAAAAGAATGCTCTATTCTCTTAGTTTCTGGTTGTGAATACCAATAGTAAGTATGTTATTATTTTCGTCTTTTAGTTGTAATCCATTTCCTTTATTCAAATCGTACATATGAGTATTAGCAGGGGTACTTTGGGCACGCTGTACTAACTCAGCAAAATTATCTATTTTGAATAGAAGGAATTTCCCTTTTTTGGTTCTTATGTTGATATGAATCTTTTCACCTTTTTCAAAGGCTAAAAACTCTTTAGAAAGTTCGCCTCTGTTGAAATATTCTTTATTTGAACTGCCTTGCGAACTGCTTTTAGGGTTGATTCTCTCAATGAGAAGGTAGTCAGCATCAATTTTATCCCCAGTGCCGTTCTTTAGTTTATCCTCTCTTATCACCAGTTTGAAATCTAACTTTTTATGGTCTATATTGCCACTGTCGTTTTTGAGGTATTTAGAATAGATAACGGTCTTAAAAGTTTCGTTGCTGCCCAATTCTCTTAGGCGGTATGAAAGTGGTACCCCAAGGTTGTCTTTGTTAAAGGTAGCTCCGTCTTCTATAAAAGCACGTACCGATGCAATATCGCCTATAGTCTTGCCCGCAAGTTTGGCATTACCTCCTAATACGCGTCCTGAAATTTTAGAACTCTTGCTCAGTTGTTTATAAGCTGTTTCTGCTTCAGCACCCACTTTACCACTGAGGATAGAGGCGTTTAGCTTAGCTTCAAAATCTGCTTTGCTAAGGTCAGACTCTATACCTAATAGGTAAACGCGCCCGTATTTTATAGACGACACATAAACAGGCTTTTCAGCACCAAATTGCGTTTTATAGTCGAAATCATCGCTAAAGAAATCCGATGCTTTCTGAGGGATATCAAGGTCTACCGTATAGAACTCTTGTTCTATTTTTACGATATATCTCGTTTTTTGCTTTTCGTAGCTGAAGTTTACGCTACCTTTTACCGTATTAATAGCCCCATTGTAGCTCGCTCCTAAAGCGAGTTTAAGGTGTTGCTCATCGTGTACCTCGTAGCTACTATAGGTAATATTAGCCGGCGGAGGGTTAAAAGAGCGATTCAGCAACTCACTAATGCCCGTACGGACGGTAGAAAGTGAGGGCTTTTCAATCGTGATGCTGGGTTTGCTACCCGTAAGCGAAACCGAAATGGTAATAGGTTTGCGAGGGGCAGCAATAGGTTTGTAAGAACCATCTACAGCACTTTGGGCTTTCACTAAGGCACCTGGGTAAAATACCTCGTCATTTTCAGTGTAAAGCAGCTGGTTGTCGTACTCTTTGGCTTGCTCGTAATAGTTATAAGCAGAGGCGAATTGAGCACCGTCTAAGAAAGAAGCTGCACGACTGGTAGCATTTTTAGCGGGTCTTTCAGCAAAAGGGGACATCTGTTTAACTGAAGGCAGCTGTGCTACGTAGTTGTTAAGTTGGGTAGCGTTTAAAGGGCTACGTTGTGGGTCGGTGTCGTCTTTTTTACAAGCGACAAGGGTAATTGCTGCAAAAAGCCATAGAGAGCTTTTTGAGAAAGTAAAATTTTGTAATTTCATATAATATATTGTTATAAATTTTTACGATTATAATAATATATTAAGCATCTTTTTATTATCACTATTAGAAAAACAAAAATCGTGCCATAAAGGAGTGCTTTATTTTTATTATTGATGTTTAGAAGCAGAAAAATTTTCTGCCCTTACTTACCCTATACAAACAATATAGGAATGATATAGGAACGATACAGGAAGATTGAAATATTGCTAAAGATTAAATATCTACTATACCTCCTAACTCCAGAAAAATATACTATTTTACTCTCTACCTCCACCCGTCCCACCTGTCCCACTCGTCCCACATCTCTGCCTGTGCGGCTCGCACCTCAGCCCTCCCAGCCTTCCCAGCCCTCTCATTAAGTCTCCAAATTTGCGCATCGCCAAATTATTTACTATCTTTGCTCCCTAATTTATAAATACTATTTTTAAGGTATCTAAATAATTTTATATATTTGCACTATGAAAAAAATATCTAATCCACGAAGGATTTTCGTATGAATTTAAATTATAACTTATGAAAAAAATATATTTATTAACTATAATTATTTTAACATTTTTAAATTGTAAAGAAAGAATAAAAATGGAAAAAATAGCAAATTTATATAAAGAAGTTAAATATCATGAGCAAGCTATTAGTTATCAAGCAGAGTATTTTATAGGAGGTTGTAATTTTGAAATACTAATTAATGGCTTCCCTATTGAGAGATATTATGGATTGGGAAATGGTGCCTTAAGCGCAAGTGTCCCCATAAATACAGCAATTTTAAAGAGTGGTTTACAATCTTGGAAAATTAGAATTTTTCCTATACACATCAATGGAATTCCACAAAAAATGATAGAAGGAGGGGCAAGAGTCCAATTAAAAATACAAGCTATTCGTTTTAAAGATAATGGAGATATTGAAAAGATTTCTACACCTGTGATAGATTTCGAAGTTCCACTAAAAAAAGAAAAAGAAACAGGAAAAAATATATTTGTAGATATGGGAAAACCTTATGTAGAATATAGTGGAACATTTCAGGCTAATGTCCCATATCAATTAAAAGGATGGCAAGATGGAGAAAAATTTGATTTATCTGATAGCTTAAATCTAAAAAAAGAAGTTCTAAACAAGTTTAATGAACTTAGAAATATGATTATCAATAAAGAAGAAAATAAATTTGAAGAGAGTATTTTATATAAAGAAAAAGAAGTAGCTCAAGCTTTATTTATGACAGAAAAAGAAAGTAAGGATATTGCAAAATTTTATACAGCTGCATTTGATGGAACTCTACAGAATTTTAATATGACTTCAATTGATAATGAAGAGTTGGTTTATTATTGTGAAGATAGAGTAGTCACATTATTATTTACAGCAATGAAATGTCCTCGTTGTAAAGGAGAGCCTGTACTAGTAGGAAGATATGAAGAGGAAAATAGAAAAAAAGTAAGAATTTTCCCTATATATTTATATCGCCCAAAAGGTAAAAAAGAATTAGAAGTTATAAGATAAATGAAAGGCACTTACTACAAAGCTCCCATTGCTTGCAAACGCGAGCAACCTTTTTTTAATAGGCAAACCACCAAATTTGCGCATCGCCAAATTATTTACTACCTTTGTGCGCTAATTTATAAATACTACTAATGAGAGAAAGATTTTTAATTGGGCGGTTAATAGTTCCCTCTTTCTTTGTAAGTTGTAACAAAGAAAAAAATACTATTATTAACACACAGAAAGAGTCACAACCTATTAGTGGCTGGTGGTGTAGTATGAGTAGAGAATGGAAAGGTTTTAGAATGGTTAAGCAATGAGAAAGATAATTTTGTTGGTAGTATTTTTGCTATTTCAAAGAATACAAGCACAAGACTTTTATAATGAAAGATGGTTTTTTCATTCTGATATAAGTCTGAATATTTCTCCGGAATCAAAATCAATTTATTCTTATGCTACAAATGATTTAGATAAACAAAAAGGTATCTATGGTAAAGATATTAATTTGAAAACTAAACCTATTTATAGTACTGATTTTTCGGTAAATTATATTTTGTCAAAAACTATTTCAGTAGGAGCCCTTACAGGAATTAATCATTTTAGAAATCCAGTAGCTACAGCTCTTAAAGTAGGGGGTATTGTGAGACTTTTTATGGATAAAGATTCTTATAATACTGATATATTTGGACAACTTTCTGGTTTTATACCCCTTAGTAAAAAAGTAAAAGCTTCACTTGGTGAAGCTAAATTAGGACTTTCTATTCCTATCGCTGAAGAAGATAATTTTGCTGTGGCAGTGCTTCTTCATATTGCCTATGTAAGCTATGATGTAGCAGTGCCTATTTTAGGTAATGAAATTCCTGATATAGTAGAGTACCGGAGTGTAGGGTTAGGTTTTTCTATTAGGTTTTAGAAATTATAAACATTATTTCCTTTGACTTTCAAAGGGAGTGCAAAAGTAGAATACGCTAAGGATTTGGCAAAAAATAACAGTAAAATTAAGGTTGTTTGCAAACGCGAGCAACCTTTTTTTAATAGGCAAACTACCAAATTTGCGCATCGCCAAATTATTTACTACCTTTGTGCGCTATTATGAACGAATCAGTAAAAACATATACGGTAGAAGAGGCAAAGCGGCGTTTAGAGCGCTACTGCGCATACCAAGAGCGTTCGCACCGACAAGTGCGCGACAAGCTCCGCGAGATGCGTATGATTCCGCTGGCTATCGACGAGGTTATCGTGCATCTTATCAAACACGATTTCCTTAACGAAGAGCGTTTCGCTCGCAGTTACGCTCGCGGTAAGTTCCGCCTCAAAAAATGGGGGCGCGACCGCATCACCCGCTCGCTTTACGCTATGGGGCTTACCGACTATCTTATAGAAGCAGGCTTAGAAGAAATTGATGAAGATGAATACCAAGAAGTATTCGATACTGTAGCCGAAAAGAAATTTGCCTCGATAAAAGACACAAACCCTTATAAAGCAAAAGCAAAATTAGCTAATTATCTACTGTATCGCGGGTTCGAACCCGACTTAGTATACAGCAAAATAGACGAATTATATGAAGAGTAGAGCACAAGAATCAACTAATGCTATTGAGCGTATGTACGTTACTATGCGTCACCTATTCACCCGCGGTTTCTACAAGCCTATGGGCGTATCGGGCGAAGCATTGCGCGAATCATTATTGGTATTACGCCCTGAAATATACGGCTCTATAGCCGAAAACAAAACCGAACTCAACGGACTTATTTATGTACTCGACCGCCTACCCGAGGGCATCGAGCAATGTTTGTATATCAACCTCATAGCCGATGAGGGTTATCGCAAATCGCATTTTAAACCTATCATTCCGCCCAAGCGCCGCCGCAACTGCTATCGTATAGACGACCAGCAGATGAATATCGAAATCACCCGCGGGCGTTCTGACATCTACGATTTGCTCACGCACCTAACGTTTTTGTTCATAGAGTCGCATAAGATAGCCGACCGTATTTTGTTAGATGACAATAAGATTTCTCACGATTGGGAAAAAGTAACTGCGGCGGTCAATAAACCCAAGCTGACGCTTGCCGAGCGCGAAGCCTGCTTTATACACATAGGCAATCTGTTGGGGCGTACTTTTGAAGAGGTACTCGAGGCACACAATGCCCTTTCTACAGTAGCACAACCCAATCGGTTTATACATATTATCTATTGGTTGGGCAAAATAGCGGTCAATGAACGCCTTAACGACGAGCGTCGCACCATCACCTTTAGTACCGTTTTGCGCGAGCGCATTGGTCACCACCTCCACGGCGAGATTTGGGCAGAACACCTCAAACACCTTCTTCTCAAACGCGGATTGCTGCACCGACCTATACATATTATAAGTGCCAATATGCACAGCGTAATGAACAGCCTATTTGCCCAAAAGGCGATAGGGACAGAGGCGCAGACCGACAGCCAAATGGCGCTATTCGAGTCGCTCAGCAAGCACGAGAATGAAGAGCTCAGACAGAAAGTGAAAAACTATGCCCACTCGCACGGTATGATTTCGGTAGACGATACTTCGGGCACCAATATAGATGTGCAGCTGTTCGATACTGCCAAGATAGATTTTGCAGGCACCCCTTATGATTTAAGTCACCTAAAGGAAGAAGAAAAGCCAGTACTTTTAGTAATGGACTATGCTTTTGGCGAACAAGCCTACGAAACGATAGATGAGCTTTTAAAACCTTACCACAAGGGTGGAGATACTTATTTTTTAGATGTGGTATCGGTGTCGATTATGGGCAAGGCAGGTATTTTAGAGGGCGATAAGGGTGATATAATGATACCTACATCGCATATTTTCGAGGGTACCGCCGATAATTATCCTTTTAATAATGAGTTTTCTAAAGCTGATTTTGAAGGACACGGGCTAAAAGTATTCGAGGGGTCTATGATTACCGTATTGGGTACCTCGTTGCAGAACAAAGACATACTGAAGTTTTTCTTACATTCTACGTGGAATGCTGTAGGTTTAGAGATGGAGGGCGTACACTATCAGAAAGCGATACAGTCGGCCTCGAAGATACGCAAGAGCATACGCGAAGACGTAAAGGTGCGTTATGCGTACTATGCTTCTGATAACCCCCTCGAAACTGGTAGCACCCTTGCCTCTGGTGGTTTGGGCACTATCGGAGTAAAACCCACCTACCTTATAACCCTCAAGATATTAGAGCAAATTTTTTCTAAAAGCTAATAACAAATAGGTGTTTTTCATTGGCAAATAGGTGAATTAACAAATAAGTTTGTATCTTTGCCGTAAAAATAATAAGAATTATGTATGCAAATGCCATTCCTTTAAGAGAAAAGTTAGATTTTCAGCAATACCAAAAGGCTGTAAAAGCCCTGTTGAATATAGGTATACAGATAGCAGAGCCAGAAGAAGATGATTTTTATTATGAACTATCATCTGAAGAGGTAGAGAGATTGAGAAGATCTGAACAACAAATAAAAGAGGGAAAAACCATAAGCAGTGACCAACTGTTTAAGAAACTAAGAGCTAAATATGCAAATTAGATGGACAGAAGAGGCGTCTGATAGCATAGAGCAGACCCTCGATTATTGGTATAGAAATAATGGAACTTTCACTTATTCAGAAAAAATTCTCAATGAAACTGAAAAAGTAGAAAAAGAGATACTTAGCAATCCCTACAGCAAGCAGTATAGTGATATATTAGATTTGTATAGAAAAATCTTTTTCAAAGGTAAATTCTCTATTTATTACAAAATAGATGAAGCAGAAGAAATTATTTGGATAATAGACTTCAGAAGTAATAAACAGAGACCTTTATTCTAATTATGTTTAGCTTTTTGCCTTCTATAATCAAGGTTAAAAATGTACAAAAAACTTCCTAAAAAGCGTTACGAGCGTACGCTAGCCATACTCAAAAAATACGCTCCGCAGGGGGCTACTATTTTAGATGTAGGAGTAGTAAACCCTTTTAGCGAACTAATGCAAGCCGAGGGCTACACAGTGCGCAACACACAAGGCGAGGACTTGGACTTTCAAGCCGATTGCCTGCAGTCGCTCCCTGCCGATTTTGCTACCGCGCTCGAAATACTCGAGCATTTAGTCAATCCGTTAGCGGTTTTGCAGCAATTGCCTACCGATAAGCTATTAGTTACCGTGCCATTGCGCTTGTGGTTTGCCCGTGCTTACCGCAATACTAACGACCCTCGCGACTGTCATTACCACGAGTTTGAGGACTGGCAGTTGGATATGTTGTTAGAAAAAGCGGGTTGGCACATCGTATATCGCGAAAAATGGACGCATCCTGTTGGTAAATGGGGCATACGCCCACTATTGCGCCTGTTTACCCCTCGCTATTACGCGGTTTATGCTGTTAGAGGTTAGTTGAATGCATTAGACGATTTAAATTGAAAATATAGTTATGAAAAGAAATATAATCGCAGTCATTATCTATATAGCCCTAATACCATTATCTTTCTCTCAAAATACTATCTCTAAATACCTTGTAGATAAAGATACTAAAGCACCTTTGCAGTCTGCTACTATCCATAATGCTAACGACTACACCATTACTAATGCTGATGGGTACTTTGTGTTCTATTCTACTAATGACAGCATTACTATAAAAATGTTAGGCTATGAAACACTCAAAACTACTTTTAAAGCCCTTAGCCACACTAAAGACACCTTGTACCTTACCCCAAAACCTTTTCAGTTAGACGAAGTAACTCTTTCTAACAAAAACATTATACAAGAAGCTTATAATCACGCTAGCACCAATTATCCTATGAAACCTTTTGTTGAAGATTTCTTCTTGCGTTGTATCCTCAAACGCAATGGTGAACTCGTGAAAATAGAAGATTTCAGTGGGCGTATCAAGCGAGATAAACTTTTTGCTGCTGAAAAGAATTATGCTTTTCAATTATTTAATATGCGTAAATTTGGTATAGAAAAGAAAGGTTTACGAACTGATGATTTTGAGTTGCCTTCCCTAAATGGTATTTTTGATTGGTATAGTAATTACTTCTTCTTAGATCCAAAGGAGTACCGTTTTTCATTCCTTAAAGTTATAGATGAAACACATCAACAGGTAAGTCATACTTCTAAAAATGAAGAGGATTACAAAAAAGGAATAGGTCATTTTATCATCAGTACTGATGATTATGCTATCAAAGAACGTATTTATAAAATCAATCCTAAAGTGGTAGATAAAATACCTTTTACTAAAAAGTTGTCAGGAAAATATAGGATTATTGATTACTATTTGAAAGAAAAAAGTGAGAAGGACACTGATAAGAATAAGTATTTTATAACCAATGCTATAATGAGCCAAAAAATAGAGGGTTATAATAATGGTGAAAGAATTGTATATGATGTAAGTTTCGAGCTCATTGTTACTCACCCTTTTTCAGACCTCAGTACTTTTAAAGCCAATGTAAATGGTAAAAAAGAATTGTTTAAATTAGAGATACCTTATAACAAAGAGTTTTGGGAAACCCAAAACCAATTGCCTCTTACCAATGAAATGCGCAACTTTATCAATAAAGCTCATAACCAAAAAGAATATCGTGTAATATCTAATTTTTAAAGATACTGATACGGTTAGCATTTAGTAGTTAATAATGAGCAACTTAGGGGTGCTTTCTGACGGCTAACGACTAAAGACTAACCACTATTTTTGGTCATTTTCAAAAAAAGTTGTACTTTTGCCGCCGAAATAATTTTAAGCAGGTGTTTTTCCGTATGGAGAAACCCCGTCAGTCTTAAAGAAAACAACTTATATGAATTTACAAAAAAAGAGGTATTTATTTGTGATTATGGTATTTTTCTTTTTAGGATTTACCATTAAAGATGAAGAAACTAAAGCTACTGTTGTACCAACCAATTTCTTAGTAGAAACTCCTCAGCTGGCTACCGCTATGCCAGAAGCTACCAATATCGAGGAAACTATTACTTTCAGTGCCCTACACGCTGGTAAAACCTTTGTAGGATTTAAAGAAGCCTTAGCCTATCGCGAGTCGCGAGGCAGTTATACGGTAGTAAACCGTTTTGGGTATATGGGCAAATACCAATTTGGCAAACGTATCTTGCGCTTTTTTGGGGTAAATGATATGGACGAGTTTCTCAACTCTCCTGAGCAGCAAGAACGGGTCTTCACTCTCAGTCTACAGCGCAGCAAGTGGTTTTTGCGCAAGGAAATAGAAAAATATGTAGGCAAAAAAATCAACGGAATAGAAATAACAGAATCAGGTATTTTAGCAGCTGCACACTTAGCAGGGGCAACCTCCGTTCGCAAATATTTTAAACGCCAAGGCAATTATGATTTTGCCGATGGCAATGGCATTACGCTGCAACATTATCTCAAGCTCTTTGCAGGCTATGACACCTCGCACATAGTGCCAGAAGAAAAACCTAAAATATAACTTTTTTCAACTCGATATAATTACTTTGTCAAGAAACGAACTGATATACAGTTTTTTCTTGACAAAGTTTTTTTTGTGTAATTATTTAGTGAGTAGTAGTTATTCTTTTAGGCTTTTTATGTTAAAATATTTGCGCATTTAGAAATAATATGTACTTTTGCGTCGTAAATAAATGAAACAATGAGTTTGTTAAACACAACATATTAAGAAAAGTTTCACGTTTTTTTTATTGTTCTACATACAAGAAAAGCGTGTAATACTGAAGCATATAATTTTAATTTTTTGTAATATGAGTTTAGTATTCAAAACCCTTCGTTGGGGCGCACTTCTTTGCAGCCTCATACTGCTCACTACCGCTTTTGTTCCTTCAACCAAAGCGAGTAGTAAAGACCTTAGTTGCACTGTAGAAGTGCGCAATGCTGATGGTTCGGCAGCTAAATACGCCAAAGTATCTACCGATGTGTCAGGTGGCGTGTTCTGTGCTGGCGGACGTACTTTTGAGGCGAACGCTAATGGCAAAGTAACCCTTTATTGGGTAGATGGTTGTAAGCTTACAGCTGTATTTGTAAAAGGTGATAAATACAAAGTGGACTATCAAGACGGCGGTTCGTACACCCTTACTCTTAAATAATAACCCTAAAAACAAAAAAAGTAATGAAGATGTTAAAACATTTAGGTATTCTTTGCCTTAGTAGTATCTTGATCTTATCAAGTTGTGGTAAAAAGGATGACAATCCTGATAACCCGAATCCCGAACCTCCTACGCCTAATCCTACCCCTCAAACAGAAGTGCTTAAAGAACAACAAGTAATTGTTGAACTTCCTAAAGAAGTAGACAAAAAAGTTGCTCAAGAATTGGTAGTCTCCAATGCTTATGGTGAGTTTAAACTTATAGAACTTCCTACTCAAAACAAACCATCACCTTCAAGTAGAGGAGAAGAAGTTGGAAGATTGAAAATGGGTTCAAGAGTCAAATTTGCCTCTTTAGGGTTACTTCTGAATAATGTAATCGACAAACAAGGCAATATATTGATGTGCTCTATTAGTGATCCTCATAGTTTGCGCGAAATAGCTATCAATGCCGAACAAACAGCTATTGCCTTACTGATGTTGCGTCCAGAACTTATTACTAGCGACAGAGAAGAATATCAAAAAGCAGTAGAGATACTCCTAACTCTTCCTGAATTTGATGAGTATAAGAGTCAAATAGCATTAGAGCTAACAGAAAGCATTAAATTCCATAGGGTTCCTGATTATCAGAAACTTAAAGGAGATAATGCCGTATTACGTGCTTTGCTTTCCAAAACAATGGCTACTCCTTCACGAAGTACCGAAAGCCAAGTAGAAATTACACGTAACTCTATGAATAAAAAAGATGGGGTATTCAATTTTACAATCACCAATAATCTAAAAAGAGTATTGCATATTTACCCCAAAAAAGTATATATGCAAGACAATGGATTGGTGCCTCGTAAAGAAGAATATCTTTCTCGTAATGTGATGAATATAGAGGTGCCTCAGTTTTCAGCTATCACTCCTGCCAAAGCTAATTATTGGAAAATAGTATATGGCTCACTTAAAGGTGATAAAAGCAGTATATTTAAAACTACTTCAGCACCTATTACAGCCGATATAGGCGATGCCGACAAACTTAAACTCGAAATTTATGGTATAGGAAAGTTCGACAAACCTTTTGCTCAATACACTGATGAACAAAAAGCACGCATTATATTTGTATTCATGCATGGTGCTTATAATGACTTTGTAAAACCTGGTATCGATTTAGCTTTTGGTATTGAAAATGTTGCTAATGCATCAGGTGTCGATGATATTGCCTATGATTTCCGTTTTGGATCTAAAAAACACCCTGAAGCACTGCTTCTTAATACAGCTTATAGTGCCTATAGCAATATGATTAGCAATTTAACCCTTTCCTTGTTAAGTGATACCCAGTTAATGGGCGAATTAGCTAAAGATTTTGACAATAAGGAATATCTTGCGATGACTTATCGTATGGGCAAATTTATTGTTTCTGAGTTTTATGATGAACTTCAAAAAGAAATATTCAGCGAAAGCGACCCTAGTAAAAAAGCTAAATACCTAAACAGCTTATATGATATTTTTAAAAAGGCGGTAGGTGTTAACAAAACCTCTGATGACTTCCGTAAAGGGCTAAAGAGTTTCTCTAACCAACTCACTCACGTAGCTAAAGTAAATTTTGCTGGTAAAGTGATTAAAATGAGCGAATTAGCAGTCGATGTAGCTGGAGCTATATATGCCTACTTTAATAGTGATGTTATTTCAACTATTATTGAAGACCGTGCCGATGCTCCTTACTTTACCCTAATCAGCCCTCAAGAAAATTTACAGATTAAAGAAAAAGGAGCTATCACTTTCAAATGGGACTTCTTCCAAGGTAACTTTAGAGCCTTAGGCGATCATATGAAAATAGACCTAGTAATAGAATGTCTAAAACGTGATGGAACTTATGTAACAGAAACTATTTCTGACTTACCTTACAATACTCGTGAGAAAAAAGTAGACCTTGATAAATACCCTGCCTTTAAAGGACTTTACATTTTCCGTTGGAAACTCATCGCTAGGCATCGCCTAAATAGCGATATGAATGTAACCTCTCCTTACGCAAATTTCCGTACTAACGAGATACCCCCACTAAAACTTTCAACACAGGAAGTAACTGTTAAAAAAGACGAAAATGTAGAAGTGAAAATTACTTCGGGTACCGGTAGCTACACTCTTACTAATAGCAATCCATATATAGCTACTGCAAGTTTAGCAAAAGCCAATACCATCACTATTTTTGGCAAAGGCAAAGGTACCGCTGTAATAGTAGTAACCGACAATGAAAGTGGCGAAAAGAAAAATATAGCAGTAAATGTTCAGGCAAGTGCCTCTGAAATTCTTGAGGGAGTAGTAATAGAAAATGGCGTACTAAAAAAATGGCCTAAAGATAAGATTCCTTCTGACGGAAAAGTTACTATCCCAAGTAATGTGACTGAAATAGGTGAAAAAGTATTCAATGATTATGGCAATTTAGTTTCTGTTGTAATTCCTAATACTGTTACAACTATAGGAAAACAAGCTTTTTATAATTGCCAAAATCTAAAAAGTATTACTTTGTCTGAAAATCTAACTTCTATAGGCGAATATGCTTTTGCTTATTCAAAAAGTTTAACCGACATCTTTATACCTAAAAGTGTTACAAATATTGAAAAAGGAGCCTTTAGAGAGTCTAATATAAAAAACATTATCATACGTGAAGGAGTTAAGAATATTGGGGCAGGAGCTTTTAGTTATTGTAAAAACTTAAGAATAGTACAAATAGCTGGTAGTGTAGAAACATTTGGAGAACAAGTCTTTTTATATTGTGAAAACTTAACTAATGTTACTATCGCAAAAGGAGTAAAAAGTATAGGAAATGGGATGTTTTCCGCTTGTTACAATTTATTAAATGTAGAGATGCCTGATACAATTACTGAAATAGGTGACCAAGCTTTCAGTAGTTGTAAAAGATTAGCTGGCATTATTATTCCTAACTCAGTAAAGAAAATAGGAGTTCTTGCTTTTCAATATTGTGAAAATTTAAATAGTATTAAAATTCCTAATTCTATGACCCGAATAGGGAAGCACGCTTTTGAATACAGTGGTATAGAGAGAGTTGAATTTGGAAATTCTTTACAAGAAATAGAAACAGCAGCTTTCAGAAACTGTTCAAAATTAGTAGCTGTAAACATCCCTAATACTGTAAAAATAATAGAAAGTAATACCTTTGAAAATTGCCCCAAATTAACTAATGTTGTACTTTCAAACTCTTTATTGAGTATCTCAGATAATGTTTTTCTGGGATGTACAAATTTAAGCAGTATTAAAATTCCAAATTCTGTTACCCGAATAGGAGTGCAGGCTTTTGCAAACAGTGGTATAGAGAGTGTAGAATTTGGAAATTCTTTACAAAAAATAGAAGAAGCAGCTTTCATAAGCTGTTCAGGATTAGTAGCTGTAAATATTCCTAATACTGTAAAAGAAATAGGAAGAAATGTTTTTTACGGTTGTAATAATTTAAAAACAGTGCAAATAGCAGGTTCGGTAGAGACTATTGGCGAACAAGCTTTTTATAACTGTACAGCTTTAGCAACTGTTACACTTAATAATGGTATCAAAACTATAGGAAACAATGTTTTCTTTAATTGTAGTAGCCTTACCAAAATAGTAGTGCCTGATTCAGTTAGAAATATGGGAAATGCTGTATTTCAAAATTGCTCAGCTCTTGAAAGTGCTAAACTATCCGAAAAAGTAACAATTATACCAAGTGCTACATTTGCTAACTGTTATAGTTTGAAAAGCGTAGAGTTTTCAAATAATTTAACTACAGTGTATAATTCTGTATTTGTAAACTGCAAGAGCTTAACTACACTCACTTTTCCTAAAACTACCACCTATATATATCACAAAGCTAGTTACGATGCTCCATTTGTAGGCTGTACGAAATTAAAAACAGTAAATATAGAAGCTACAGCCCCCTTTGACATTGTTCCTATTTTAGGTTATACTAATGCTACTGTATATGTGCCTGAAGTAAGTTTAGAAGCCTACCAAAATAGTAATAGTAGTTATAAAGACAGAATAAAAGCCCTTAAATAGGTTGTTTGTTATCTACAAAAAAAGAGCTACTTCACAATAAGAGGTAGCTCTTTTTTATTAATTATGGGAATGCCGCGTCATTTGCCATTTGTCATTTGTCATTATTTTAGTACCTTTGCCCCCTAAAACGCTTAATAGTTGCCGTTATGAAAAAACGCCTATTTTTACTCGATGCCTACGCTCTTATTTTTAGGGGCTACTACGCTTTTATTAAAAACCCACGCATCAATTCCAAAGGACTGAATACCTCTGCTATTCTGGGCTTTATGAACTCCCTTTTCGACGTGATGAAAAAGGAGCGACCTCATCATTTAGCCGTAGCATTCGATAAGGGCGGTAGTGTAGCACGCACTGAGCTTTTTGCTGACTATAAAGCTAACCGCGAAGAAACTCCTGAGGCTATCCGCATAGCCATTCCTTATATACATCAGATTCTCAATGCCTTGCATATTCCTATTATTGAAAAAGAGGGCTACGAAGCCGACGATATCATCGGCACGCTTGCCAAGCAAGCCGAAAAGCAAGATTATCAGGTCTATATGGTTACCCCCGATAAGGATTACGCCCAGCTGGTGAGCGACAATATCTTTATGTATCGCCCCCCTCGTGGAGGAAACGATATAGAAATATGGGGGGTGAAAGAGGTACAAGAGAAATTTGAGGTGCAAAACCCCTTGCAAGTGATAGACTTTTTGGGTATGATGGGCGATGCGGTCGATAATATCCCTGGCCTCCCAGGGGTGGGCGAGAAGACCGCCAAAAAGCTTCTTGCCGATTTTGGTTCTTTAGAAAACCTCCTTGCTAATACCGACCAGCTAAAAGGCAAGTTGCGCGAGAATATAGAGAATAACAAAGAAAAAGGTATCCTCTCTAAGCAGTTGGCTACCATTATGCTTGATGTGCCAGTCGTTTTTGATGAGAAAGACTGCGAAGTCTCTACTCCTGACTTTGAGGCGGTAGGCAAACTCTTTGAAGAGTTAGAATTTCGTCAGTTATTAGTCAATTTCCAAAAGGTATATCAGCCAGAAGCGGTAGTACAAAACAATCAGAAGGCAGTTTCAGCTCAGTTAGATATGTTTGCCGTACAAGGCGACTTATTTGCTCAGCCCCAAGTAGCGGTCGAGAAGAAGACAGCCGCCAATACTCCCCATTACTACCAGCTGGCAGATACCCCAATGGCACAACAATTACTGCTACAGTCGCTATTGCAGCAAACAGAAGTTTGTTTTGATACCGAAACAACCGCTATTGACGCTCTCGAAGCTGAATTAGTAGGTATTTCCTTCTGTTGGACGGCGCACAAAGGCTATTATGTGCCATTTCCTGTAGATAAAGAAGCCGCAACCGCCCTACTGAATACTTTTCGTCCGTTTTTTGAGAATGAAAAGATAACCAAAGTAGGTCAGAATTTGAAATACGACCTTAAAGTACTCCAAAACTATGGAATAAAGGTACAAGGGGCGCTATTCGATACGATGATAGCTCACTACCTTATCAACCCCGATATGCGCCATAATATGGACTTGCTCTCGGAAACCTATTTGGGCTATACCCCTATTGCTATCGAAAGTCTTATAGGCAAAGGCAAGGCGCAACGCTCAATGCGTACCGTTGCTTTAGAAGAGGTGAAAGAGTATGCGGTAGAAGATGCTGACGTTACTTGGCAACTAAAGGATGTTTTTAAGGCAGAATTGCCTAAGGTAAATGCCCAAAAAGTATATGCCGATTTAGAGATGCCCCTGCTGAAAGTATTAGCGGCAATGGAGCGTGAAGGGGTAACCCTTGATGTGGCGTATCTGAAAGAATATTCTAAAACCTTAGATACAGAGATAGCACAATTAGAGGCCACTATAGCCGAGCAAGCAGGTACGCCTTTCAATTTGGCATCGCCCAAGCAGTTAGGCGATATTCTCTTCGAGAAACTCAAGATAGACAGCAAACCTAAGAAAACAAAAACGGGGCAATATGCTACTTCCGAAGAGGTCTTGGCTCCTTTTGCAGCTAAACACAAGATAGTAGCCGATATATTAGAATGGCGACAAGTGCAGAAACTCAAATCTACTTATGTAGATGCGTTGCCGTTAGAGGTGAACCCCCGCACAGGGCGTGTGCATACTACCTATATGCAGACGGTAGCCGCTACGGGGCGCCTTAGTAGCAATAATCCTAACTTGCAGAATATTCCTATCCGTACCGAGCGTGGGCAACGAGTGCGCAAGGCATTCATAGCTCGTAATAGCGATTATGTACTCCTTTCTGCCGACTATTCGCAAATTGAGTTGCGCATTATTGCAGCCTTAAGCGAAGAGCATAATATGATAGAGTCTTTCTTGCACGGCGAGGACATTCACCGCGCTACGGCAGCCAAAGTGTTCAATGTACCTTTAGAGGCGGTTACCCGCGAGCAACGCAGTCACGCCAAAACGGTAAACTTCGGTATTATCTATGGCGTATCAGCTTTTGGTCTTTCGGCACAAACCGATTTGAGCAGGTCGCAGAGCAAGGAGCTGATAGATACCTATTACGCTACTTACCCCAATCTGCGCAACTACATACAGAAGCAGATACACTTTGCCCAAGAGCACGGCTATGTAGAGACGGTACTGGGCAGGCGTCGTTACTTGCCCGATATACATTCGCGCAATCAAGTAGTGCGAGGGGCAGCAGAGCGCAATGCCGTCAATGCGCCTATACAAGGGTCGGCTGCTGATATTATCAAGATAGCGATGATACGCATTTACGACCTACTGCAAGCCCAGCAATTGCAAACCCGTATGCTGCTGCAAGTACACGATGAGTTAGTATTCGATGTGCCTAAAACCGAATTAGAGATAGTAAAACCTTTGATAAAAGAAGCGATGGAAAGCGCCTTTACTCTTGCCGTTCCGTTAGTCGCTGATTTAGGTATAGGGAACAACTGGCTCGATGCTCATTAAAAATGTGTCGCCGTTGGTGACACAATTATAAAACTAATGATAAAAGATTACAGAAATGGATACAGACTTTCAGCATATAGTACAACTGATAGAAAGTGCTAAAGAGCGGGTGTATGTAAAAGCTAATAGCGAACTAGTAGCGTTGTACTTCAATGTAGGTAATATTCTTTCCGACAAAATTAGTAAAGGTGTTTGGGGCGATAAAACAATGACTGCATTAGCCGAATTTATCCATACCAAAATGCCTAACCTTTCAGGATTTAATAGAAGAGGTTTATACCGAATGAAACAGTTTTATGAAACTCACGCAGTAAATTCAGAGGTTTTTAAACTGTGGGAAGAGTTGTTCTTTAGTGTAGAACGTACTGAAAAACAAGATGTTCTAATTGTGTCACCGTCAGTGACACAATTTCAAAAGCATCAGTTTTATATGGAAAATGTACTCCTAAAAGTATCTTGGTCTCAACATTTAGATATTTTTTCTAAGATAAAAAATCCAGAAGAGATACTGTTTTATCTTTTAGAAACTATTACTGAAAAATGGACAAGAGCAGAATTGCAAAGACAACTAAAAACAGCTACTTATGAACGCACTTTGTTAGCCAAACAAGCAACTTCGCCTATGGTACAGAAAATGGACAATATCCAAGCCTTGTTTAAAGACCCTTATGTGTTTGAGTTTTTAGATTTACCTGATAACCATTCAGGAAAGGAGTTTGAAAAAGCTATTGTTTTAAATTTGCAAAAGTTTATCCTCGAAATAGGTAAAGGCTTTACTTATATGGGCGAGCAGTACCGCCTACAAGTAGGTAATAAGGACTACTATACTGATTTGCTATTTTACCACCGCGATTTGCAATGTTTAGTACTTTTTGAACTTAAAATACAGGATTTTGAACCTGAATTCTTAGGGAAATTAAACTTTTACTTAGAAGCTTTGGATAGAGATGTAAAAAGACCTCACGAAAATCCTAGTATAGGCATTTTGCTTTGTAAGGGGAAAGACACTGAAGTCGTAGAGTATTCATTGGCAAGAAGCGCAAGTCCTACTATTATTGCAGAATATCAAACCCAATTAATTGACAAACAGTTGCTAATCAACAAGCTCAATCAGTTGCTAGCTATTTTTTATAAAACAAATGATTTATCACCATTAGAAATATCAAATAACTAAACAATGAAACAGAAATTAAATATAATAAGCATTATACCGCTACTGATATTCGTAGCAATATTCTTAGGGAGTGGTTTGTATTTCGACAACTTTTATTCGCTGCCAGCTCCTATTATAGCGCTCTTTGCAGTAGTGATAGCACTCTTTATTTATAGAGCTCCGCTTAATGAGAAAATAGCTCTCTTCTTTAAAGGGGCAGGCGACAGCAATGTGTTGCAAATGTGTGTTATCGCTCTCTTAGCAGGGGCATTTGCTTCAGTAGCCAAAGCCTCTGGTAGTATAGACAGTATCGTGAATATGGGTATGTACTACATTTCGCCTCAGTACTTTCCGGTAGGTATCTTCGTTATGGCTTCTTTCCTGTCGTTTGCTACGGGTACGTCAGTAGGTACTATTATGACGCTTTCGCCTATTGTCTTCAACCTCGCTACCGAAAGTCACTCTAATACGGCTCTTATTGGGGCATCGCTGTTGTCAGGGGCTATGTTTGGCGATAATCTCTCGCTTATTTCTGACACTACCATTGCCGCTACCCAGTCGTTGGGTTGTAAGATGAGCGATAAGATGAAAGCCAATGCTAAGATTGCCCTACCAATGGCATTGCTTTCTGTGATTGTTCTTTTGTTTATAGGCAACCCCGAAGCGCAGACCTTTACCCATAGCGAGGCATATCACGACTTTAATATAGTGCTTATTTTGCCGTATATAGCAGTAGTAATTATCTCTCTTTTTGGGGTGAATGTATTTGTGTCGCTTTTCTTGGGAGTTCTCTTATCAGGAGTGATAGGGTTATCTTATGGCAAGTTTGGCTTTTTAGATTTTACCCAGCATACCTATAAAGGCTTTATGGATATGGCTGATATTTTCTTCTTGTACTTTATCATCGGTGGATTGGCTCTTTTAGTAGAACATTTCGGCGGTATACAATACCTGATGAATCTCATCGCTAAGCATATTAGGAGTGGGGCATCGGCATTGCTCGGTATGGGATTCCTCGTGACAGTAGCCGATGTATGTGTAGCCAATAATACAGTAGCTATTCTTATTGTATCGAAGATAAGCAAGCGCATCAGCGAGCAGTTTAATGTGCCGCTGCGCAATGCCGCTTCGGTGCTCGATATCTTTTCTTGCTATGCTCAAGGTCTTATTCCTTATGGGGCACAGGTTATTGGGCTTTATCAGTTCGCCCATACAATGGATTATCCTCAATTAGTGATGTACTCAGTATATTTACACTTGCTGCTTATAGGTACTTTGGTATATATTTACTTCAGTAGAAAGAAAGCACAAACGGTATAATTTATAGTGAAATGTACATCAGTTACCACCCCATCTATAATCACCCAGTACCCGATAATCATCGCTTTCCGATGCAGAAGTACGCCCTTTTGCCGCAACAGCTTCTGCACGAAGGGATAGCCGAGCCTGCGGACTTTCGCACCCCCTCTAAGGTAAGTTTGGAAACGCTCTGCTTGGCGCATACCCCTGATTATGTGCATAAGTTTGTGCATCTACAGCTGTCGCATAAAGAGGCATTGCCTATTGGTTTTGTGCAAAATCAGCAGTTAGTAGACCGTGAACTCACCTTAGTACAAGGTACCATTGAGGCAGCCCTATGGGCACTGCACACCGCTGAGGTAGGGTTTAATATAGCAGGGGGTACGCATCACGCGTTTTCTGATAGGGGAGAGGGGTTCTGTATGCTTAACGACCAAGCGGTGGCTGCTGCCTATTTGCTGGCGCATACAGCTGTTAGAAAAGTGCTTATTATCGATTTAGATGTACATCAGGGCAATGGTACTGCCGAGATATTTAGGCACGACCCGCGCGTCTTCACCTTTTCGATGCACGCAGAGGGCAATTACCCTTTTGTAAAAGAGCAGTCCGATAGAGATATTGCCCTGCCTACAGGCACTACTGATGCGGCTTACCTTTCTATTCTTACTTCTGTTTTGCCCGAAATCATCACTGCTCATCAACCTGATTTTGTGTTTTACCAATCGGGAGTAGATGTGCTTAGTAGCGATAAACTAGGCAAACTATCGCTGAGTGTGCAAGGTTGTGCAGACCGCGACCGATTTGTATTCAGCCTTTGTCGCCAATACCATCTGCCCGTGCAATGCTCTATGGGTGGAGGCTATTCGCCTCAGCTTTCAGCTATTCTTAGAGCGCATACCAATACTTTTATGATGAGCCAATAACCCTTAATATTCACTAAAAACAAATGAAAAAAAAGAATTATTTAGGCATCTTTATCAAGTTTTTCTTTCAAGGAATTCTTATTATAGGTCCTCTTAGCGCCACCGTGTGGATTATATGGTCTATCTTTAAGAGTGTAGATAACTTAGTGCCCAACATCTCTCGCCAATACCCAGGAGCTGTATTTGCGGCTGTGCTGTTCGGTACGGCACTTATTGGCTTTGTAGGTAGTAAGCTTATTTTAGGGCAGCTATTCGTTAGCCTAATGGACTATATAGTGGCACATATACCTGGGGTGAAGATTATCTATTCCTCTATTAAAGATATGTTGGCTTCGTTTGTAGGCGATAAACGGAAGTTTACCAATCCTGTGTGGGTGCGTGTTAATGAAACACCTGAAATATGGCGTATAGGCTTCCTTACCCAGCATACTATGAACTTTACAAATCTGGAAGGTATGGTAAGTGTTTATCTGCCGCACTCTTACGCTATATCGGGGTGGGTAATCGTTACTTCTGCTGAAAATATTAAACCTGCTGAGGGTTTTACCGCCCAAAAAGCTATGGAGTTTGCCCTGAGTGGGGGGATCCTTAAAAGTGATAAATAATACTAAAAAATGCCCGTTAGCTTTAGCTAACGGGCATTTTTTTGATTATTAAAGCAGAATTAGTACCGCCAAAGCCGAATGAATTGCTCAAGAAAGCATTGATGGACTTTTGTTGCGTACTGCCGATAATATTTAGCTTGGCACTGTCTTCATCGGGGGTTTCGAAGTTGATGTTAGGAGCTATAAAGTCGTGTTGCATCATTAGAATGCTGTATATGAGCTCGCTCGCCCCTGCCATCCAGCATTCGTGTCCCGTCATCGATTTGGTAGAGCTAACAGGCGTTTTGCTGCCAAATACTTCGTATATAGCCTTTGCTTCATTGGCATCGCCTATAGGGGTGGAAGTAGCGTGCGCATTGATATAGTCTATCTCGTGGGGCTGCATACCTGCATTTTGCAGTGCTCGCCTCATCGCGCGGGCAGGGCCTTCTACACTTGGGGTAGAGATGTGAGCGCCGTTAGACGAAAACCCATAGCCTACTACTTCGGCTATAGGGGTAGCCCCACGCTTTAGCGCGTGCTCATAACTTTCGAGTATAAGGGTGGCAGCGCCTCCGCTAGGGACTAAGCCATCGCGGTGAGCATCAAACGGACGAGAGGCAAGTGCAGGCGCCTCTTCGCGTATTGAGAAAACTCCTAATCCGTCGAAACTGCCCATACAATAGGGGTTTACCTCTTGGGCTCCGCCGCATATGATACAATCTTGCATACCGCTCTGTATCAGCAAATAGCCTAACCCTACGGCGTGCGAACCGCTGGCGCAAGCCGCGCTAATGCTCATATTGACTCCGCGCAGCTGAAAGAGCGTGGAGAGGTTCATCGTAACGGTAGAGTTCATTGTGCGAAATACTGCCCCTGAGCCGAGTAATGCCGTGTCTTTCTTCTCGCGTATTTTGTCGTGTGTGAGTACTACCGATTCGGCTACGCTATCATTTCCGTAGAGAATGCCTACTTCATTCTGGCGTAGAAAATCGAGGTCTATTTGTGCCGCGCTAAGAGCATCGCGGGTAGCCATATAGGCGAACTCGCTTTCCTGCCCCATAGAGATGCGCTCTCTTCGCCCCAATATACCTTTGAGTTCTGGGGTAGGCAGAGTGCCTGTAAGGGCTGACCTATAGCCCATCAGCTTGCGCTCGGGCTGTACTACAATACCCGACTTGCCCTGATATAATGAGCTACTGACCTCGCTAAGCGAAGTGCCTATACACGAATAAATCCCCATTCCTGTGATGACAACCCTCATAAGAATTTTGATTAGAGTGATGAAAGGTCTTTACCAATGTCTCTTCGGTAGTAAGCCCCTTCGAAATGTATTTTGCTGATACTGTGGTATGACTTCTGTAGTGCTTGTTGAAAATCAGCTCCTAAGGAGGTGATTGCCAATACCCTGCCTCCTGCCGTTAGCAGTGCGCCCTCTTTTAGGGTAGTGCCTGCGTGGTATACCATACTATCTGTTACTCTTTCTGTGCCGGTGATAACCTTTCCTTTTTCGTATTCCTCAGGATAGCCTCCTGATACCATTACCACTGTGGTAGCGCTTTCTGGGGTTACCTTTAGCTCTTGCGAAGCCAAAGTGCCGTTGTAAAGCGATTGGAATAGAGGGACTAAGTCGCTTTCTATTCGAGGTAATACCACTTCTGTTTCGGGGTCGCCCATACGCACATTGTATTCTATCACGTAAGGCTCGCCCTCAACTTTTATAAGTCCGATGAATACAAAACCTTTATAGACAATGCCTTCTGCTTGTAGTCCGTTGATAGTAGGTTTTACGATGCGCTCTTCTATCTTCTGCATAAAAGCAGCATCGGCAAAAGGCACAGGCGAAACCGCCCCCATACCACCAGTGTTGAGCCCTGTATCGGCTTCGCCAATACGCTTGTAATCTTTGGCGGTAGGCAATATTTTGTAATCGATGCCATCGGTTAGCACAAAGCAGCTAAGCTCTATACCTTTAAGGAACTCTTCTATCACTACTTTGGTGCTGGCTTGCCCGAATTTAGCATCGATAAGCATACGGCGAAGTTCGGCTTGTGCTTCGTGTAGGTCTTCGAGTATTACCACCCCCTTGCCTGCCGCCAATCCGTCGGCTTTAAGCACGTAAGGGGCTTTCATCGTGCTGAGGAAAGCACAACCTTCTTCAACTGTTTCCTTAGTAAAACTCGCATATTTAGCCGTAGGAATGTTATGGCGCACCATAAACTCTTTGGCAAACTCTTTACTGCCCTCGAGGGTAGCACCGAGTTGTGAAGGGCCTATCACTTGTACGTGAGCAAGGTCTTTGTCGCTAACAAAGAAATCATATACCCCTTTTACTAAAGGGTCTTCAGGGCCTACTACCACCATTGTAACCTCTTTTTCGAGTACAAAGGCTTTCAGCGCAGGGAAATCAGTAGGGCTGATAGCTACATTGGTAGCTACGTGGTGGGTACCCCCATTGCCAGGGGCTATGTAAAGCTGGTCGCAAAGTGGACTGCTGTGTAGTTTTACGGCAAAGGCGTGTTCGCGACCGCCAGAGCCTAAGATTAGTATATTCATTTCTGTTGATTTGTCAATTTGTTGATTTGTCAATTTGTCGATTTGTCAATTTGTCAATTTGCTGATTTGTCGATTTGTCGATTTGCTGATTTGTCGATTTGTCGATTTGCTGATTTTGCAAATGGGTATGGGTTGCATTTTGTGTTGGTTAGCGCGGTTGAGGCGAGTGTATATCTCGAATACTTCGCGCTGTCTGCCTGTGAAGGCTTCGGCAGTTTGTCCTTGCTCGGTTTGTAGCATTGCCCACTCTAACTCGTCATAAGTGGCTTTTAGCTGGTCTTCATCGCTGCGGTCATCGCCAAAAAGTCCGTCAGAGGGTTTTGCCTTGAGAATGCTTTGAGGAATCTGTAGGTACTCGCCAAGTTTGTAGACTTCACTCTTCATCAAGTCGGCTATAGGACTGATGTCTACGCCTCCATCACCGTATTTGGTAAAGAAACCTACGCCGAAATCTTCTATCTTATTGCCGGTACCCACTACGATATACCCCTCTAAACCAGCGAAGTAGTAAAGAGTCGTCATTCGTAGGCGGGCACGGGTGTTCGCTAAAGCCATTTCGTAGGTAGCTTTATCGGTCAGCGGCACTTGCACTACGAATTGGTCGAATACAGGGGTGAGGTCTACCCGCAAATTAGTGACGTTAGGGTAGTGCGCCTTGAGGAAGCTGATGTGCTCTTCGGCTCTGCTTACGTGGCTTTCTGCCTGATGAATGGGCATTTCGAGGCAAAGGGTTGGCAGCCCTGTACGCGCGCAGAGAGTAGAGACTACGGCAGAGTCTACCCCTCCTGATATGCCTATCACCAAGCCTTTGACACGGGCTTGCTGGGCGTAGTTTTTTATCCAATCAATGATTTGAGAAGCTGTTTTTTCCATTTGAAATGTATTTTATTTTGACCAAAGAGGTTCGTTTTGCCAATTAGGTTTTATTCCTAAAGCATTAATATCGACATTAGGATATTTTTTAAATAAACTGGCTAATTGTATTGTGAATTTATTTTCTTTGTGAATAATATTCAAAATGTACTTCATTATGCAAAGGTGAATGTATAGGCGCTGAAATTCGTGTTGTTTAGGCACATCAGTTATCCAAGGAAAAGGAGGGTTTGAAAGTAGTTTAGGAGTTCCTGTGAGATTTTTGTTCCAAAGGCGAGAATGATGCGCACAATAATTACGAATGAGAGCTATCGCTTGTAACCAACTAGGTAGGTAAGTGTGGTTTACCGTTCCGAACTCTTCAGCTATAATATCTTTTGACTTAATAGTGTTTTTTAAATTGCCATTCGAATGTATATTAAAAAAAAGACACACCCTGGTACGCTATCAGAGAGGAAGCGCGGTGTGTACTATCAGGGCAAAGGTACAATATATTTTTATAACTGCAAAATTTTTAGGTGCTTTTTTAAAGAAAAAACGCTAACTATTTGAGATATAAGAATTTCTAATACTATATTTAAAAATTATCTCCGGTCTTATGATAAAAAACTAACTATAGCATCACCGTTTTGGGCGGCTGTGGCAAAAAACTGTTGCAACTTTTCGAAGTGATACTTTAGGTAAGAAAAATCATCTTCGTTCCACTCTAATGAGGGATAAAGCTCTTCATTGGCTGCCATCTCTTCGGGATTATAGTTTTCCCTTAAGTCTGCTTCGGACATAGCACTGAGTCGCTTACTGAGTGCCGCCACTTGCGTGGGTGTAATGTAGTGCGCAGGTCCAAATCCATAGAGGTCAGACTGCTCATCAAAAAGCTGTCCGCTGAAAAAGAGGCGAGATACATCATCGTCTTCATCTTCTTCGTAGCCACAGACGAAAGCACTGCCTGTGAGTAGGTACATAATACCACTCCACGCCTTATCAACATCAAATAAACGTTCACTGGTTTCTTCAACCTCGAAAAGCGTATGAATCTCCTCTTCGAGTGCCTTAGGTACGCGGAGGTAGTTCATAATCATACCCATAATATTGCTTTTTTACTATTGAAAGCACAAAGGTACGGAATAATAAGCAAATTAGCAAATTTGAGAATTAGCAAATTAGGATATTTTTCTGTTTTCGGTTTTTTTAGAAGATATTTATACTTTGGGCAATGTGGTGTTCTTCCTGTATCGTTCCTATATCGTTTCTATAGGGAAGGTAAAGGGTAGCTAAGGGGAGAAAATTTTTCTACATTTAAAGCATAATTCCGTTTTCTACTAAACTTTCATAGGCTTTCTCGGTGATAATTACGTGGTCTAATAGTTTGATGTCTAAGGTTTCGGCTGCTGTTTTTACTCTCTGGGTTAGCTGTATGTCGTCGTGGCTGGGCTCGGTGCTGCCCGAAGGGTGGTTGTGTACTAAAATAATTGCGACGGCACCTTGCTCTAAGGCGTTTTTGAAGAGAAGCCGTATATCGACGGTAGTATGCGTGATGCCTCCTGAAGAAAGTCGGCATTTGTGAATTACGCGATTGGCACTGTTGAGGTATAGTACCCAAAACTCTTCGTGAGGGAGGTCGCCAATGAGGGGTTGCATTAAGGTGAAGATGTTATGAGGGGCTTCGATTTTAGGTTGTGGCTCAGGTGTTTCGGCAGCACGCCTACGCCCGATTTCGGTAGCGGCAAGAATTGTGATTGCTTTGGCTGTTCCGATGCCTTTGAAGGCGGTGAGTTGTGCGAGGGTTTGCTTGCCCAAAGTGGTTAGGCTATTGCCTACTGAAGCCAATATGCGTCTGCTTAAAGCAACGGCACTTTCATTGGCTGCCCCTGAGCCAATGAGAATGGCTAAAAGTTCGGCATTGCTTAATGCGGTTTTGCCTTGCGCCATCATCTTTTCGCGAGGTTTATCGGTGTCTTCCCAGTTTTTAATTGTCATAATTTAGTGGTTTGGGTTGGGGGTGTTAATAATACTCTATGATTCTCTTTCTTGTGGTTGTGAGTTTGCCGTCTTCGTATTCCTTGACGACAGTGGCACTGCCTTGAGCATCGTATTCATACTCGTAGGTGGTAGTAACCGAATAAGTAGCATACTTCCGTTCACGTTTTTCTAAATAGTCCTTGCTGTTGTAGGTACATATAGAGGTTAAAAAAAGCTCATTTTCGCTGCCTATGTAAAACTCTCCTTTGATGACTTGTCCTTTTTTGTTATAGGTCAGTACGTTTTTCTGCTTACTTCCGTTCTTGTGTTCAATATTTATTTCTCTCTTGAGATTCTTATGGTCATAAGTTGAGTTCATTACAATCTTTTCGTCCTCTTTTTTATAAACATCTGTTCGAGTAAGCTCTAAGCCTTCTGGGTTTAGCTTACTTATGCTTTGGTATAGGATATCTCCATCGCTGTTGTAAGCGGTTGTTTTCACTTCGTCAGCCGTGCGAGTAACGTAGATTTTTCTGGGTGTCTGTTCGTCCTCGTCATCATCAGGAGGAGTTAAGCGAACGGCTTCGGTATAATAGCCTTTTTCGTCAAAAGTATACAGCATTGAATCGGAGGCTTTGGTTTTCTCTTCAAAAAACACTCTATCGACATTGCCGTAGTAATAGGTTAGCTCAAGCATTTGTTTTACCTTGCCGTGCAATTGGTTGTCGTCTAAATCTGTAAGAGGTTTAATATGTGTTTGGCAGCTGGCGAGAGCTACTAAACTTATTAGAATACTTATGGTTCTTTTCATAGAGGTGGTTTTTGGGTTATTATTAATTGGTTTTCAGTGTGATATAAACTTAGGACATTTCGGACAGACTTCGGACAAACTTCGGACATTTAATAAAATGTATAAATGGAATTATTTGTATCGCCCTTATTTTCGAGTAATTCTTTTTCTGTTAAATTGGATAAATCTCTGCGGGCTGTTCTCTCGGAAATATTATATTTTTGAGCATACTCTGAGGTTGTAATGCTTCCTTTTGCTTTAAAATATAGCAAAGCCTCTATTTGCCTGTCGTTTAATCCTTTGTTTTTTAAGGAAGTTTCGTTGTAAATATCTTTGTGGAAGATAGCCCAAAAGTCATCGCCTTTGCACGAAAATCTGGGTATGGGTATATTTGCTGCTATACAAAGCTGTTTCATCTTATCCATACCACGCCCCCAAGATTCTATATAGCCACTGCGAAAGAGAGCTCCTGCTATATTAGGGTTTCGCGGGCGCGAAGAGTGTTTGTTTAGCATATCGTCTATCGTCCAATTTGCAGGTAGGCTGCCGCAGTTCCATATCATTATCTTATCGGGGTATACGCTTATCTGTATGGGATAAGGTTCTAAATAATTGCGATGGGCAATAGCGTTTAGTAGGGCTTCGCGTAGGGCATCTTTAGGGTATTCGTGGGTTTCTACTCTTGTAAGTCCATCATACGAAATGAGGGCTCGAGTATATTTAGTAAGGAGCAAATCCATTGTTTTTTCTATTTGCTCAAAAAGATTGCCGTGTATTTCGTCTTGAAAGAGCAAGTCGCTATCGGTACGAAAAAAGCCTATCTTGATATACGCACCTTGTACAAATTTCTCTGGGTTGGGGTGAAAGAGCAATACAGCAGCACGTTTTAGGTGTTCTTCTTCTAACAAGTGTAAGTTTTCTAATACTTGCTGGGGATTGTCTTCGCGTCTGTTTTCATCAATTCTACCACTTTTGATACCTTTCTCTTTGAAGAAAGAAAAAGTATCTGTTTTTAGGTCGGTTATTGCTACTTTGGGTATGGGTACACTTTCCCAACTCTTTCCCATACGGTTGAGCATAAACTCGTTGAGAGCAGAGCCGCTGAGCTCTTGTTTTACGCTGCCACTGCGGTAGAAATACCGCCCTCTTAGCGAAATAGGTACAGAGTAGGGTGTTACTACTATCTCCATGTAATACAAGCTGTTTTCTTCGTGCAAATTGACCTCAGCTGTAATGCCTAACTGATTTTTGATTTTGTTAGGAATGCTCTCCATAAGGTTTTTGTAGTTACTTAAGCCTATAGTTTTGCCGTTATCGTCTTTGCCGATGTATATTTTTCCGCCTTGTGCATTGGCAAAACCACATACCCAGTCGAGGTACTCATCGTGCCATGCTGATTTGTATTCTGTGTTTTGAGATTCGTTCATAACTATTGTTTTTCAGTTGATAATTTATTTGCTAGCCAGCTTACGTAGAACAACTGAAAGCTGTGATATAGCATTATAGGCAATAGAAACATTACCTTATTATCGTCAGGAATGCCTAATACCATCATAAACAAGCTGCCGTGTACTAATGATTTTTTAGAGCCGCAGAAGGTGGTGGTGATAGTGTCTTCGCGGTTGAAGCCCAAGCGCTTAGCTGCCCAGCCTAATACGTGATAGACAATAAAGAACAGCCCTACTGATGCCCCTGCGATAATAAGAAATGTTACGGCTGGTACGCTGCTGAAGACTTGATTTACAAAGGCTGTAGAAAAGCTTTCGTAAACGATTAGTAAGATGATGAGTCGGTCGAACTTGCCTATGAGTTTTCCGTAGCGGGTGATGAACTTTCGGCATAAGGGGTTCAGAAGCAAGCCTAATACGATAGGCAAGAGTACTTTTAGCAATAGTTGTTGGATGATAGAGGCTTGGTCGACTGTAGCGTTGCTGCTATTATCCATAAAGGGGTGCATTAGCATAGGGGTGGCAAAGATGCCGATAAGTCCTGAAATAGAGGCGTTGAAGATAGCTGAAGGTACATTGCCTTTAGCGATAGAGACCATCACTACTGACGATGATACGGTAGAGGGCAGGCAAGCGAGGAAGTATATGGAAAACCATAGCAGGTAGAAAGTAGTACCTTTGGCTAGCGGATAGAAAGCAATGACCAAAAGCGGGAAAAGCACAAAGGTAGCCAGTTGTACTAGTAGGTGTAGTTTCCAGTTTTTGATGTCGTTTACTACCTCGCGGATATTGAGTTTAAGTCCATAGAGGAGGAAGATTATAACTATACCCCAATCAATAAAAGTGCCTAAATTGAAGTAGGCGTTGTAGCTTTCGCGATAAGGGATGAGTTTGCCCAAGAGCACCATTAGTACTAAGAGCCAAAGGAAGGCGTTTTTGCTAAAAATCTTGGTCATTTTCTTTTGTATTATTAACTATTAGTTATCTGCAGTGGTTTGATAGCGCAAAAATATAAAAAACTTTTGAAGAAGCTATAAAAAAATCAGAGAAAGAAGCAGAAGAGTGTGTATGATTGTGGGAACCCTTCTGCTATTCTCTGAAATATCGCCCGACTTTCTGAGGAGAATAGAATAGATGAAAGAGAATGAAAGTCGGGACTTTAAGAAAAGCAAATATCTTGTGTATTTTCGGGGGCAAAGATAAGCATTTTACCCCCCCCCCCCTATACGTTAAAGCTATGTTAAAATTTAACTCAATACTGTTAAAATTTTTGATAGCTGTCTAAAAAATGTACTACTTGTTGTTGGCGTGTGTGTAAGTCGCCTTTCAGGATAATATAACTAATGTGGTGTAGGTCAAGCATTTGTTGGAAGAAAGCAAATACTTCGTCGCGTTCGTTGGGCTTATCGCGTAGGTCATCGGCTACCCAAGGCACATCGATGTAGGTTAGGAAGATAAAATCGTAATGATGAGAGAGGGCTGCCTGCTCTATACGAGGGTCGCAATAACCGTAGTACAGATAAGAGTAAATCATCAGCTCTAGCAGACAGGTGTCGCAGAAGAGAAAGCGGTGGGCTTGAGCTGCTAACTCGTTTTCGGTGCGCATCTGCCCTTCGGCTATGGGCAGCACATCGTCAGGGGTGCAAGTAAGTCGGTGCTCGTCCCACTTGCGTTGCAGATAGGTGCGCATATACTCTTCTACATATAGGGTATGGTAGTGCTGCGCCAATAGTGCGCTTAGGGTAGTTTTGCCTGTGCTTTCAGGCCCTATAAAAGCTACTTTTGTGAGGGGACTGGGGTGTTGCGTAAGTGTCGTTTCCATTCTATATAACCCATAATAGCAATGATGGTGAATAAAAGGTATTGGAATGAAGTAAAGAGCATTCCTTTTTTGAGGTATAGGGGTACAGAGATAAAGTCGCCTACAATCCAGAAAATCCAGTTTTCGATTTTGCGTTTTGCCATAAGCCACATACCTACTAAGAAGATAGCGGTGGTGAATACATCTACGTATTCGGTAGGTAAGAAGTGTTCAAAACCTAAAGCTACGCCTTCCATAGAGAAGTTGTTTTGTATAAAAGGCTTGAGGTAATAGACTGTAGTAACGAAAGTGAGGCTGAAGAGCCCTAAGCCGGCACAGATATACCAATCGCGAGAAGTAGTGCGACTGATAGTAATAACGTTGTTATGAGCGTTTTTAGCCCATAGTACCCATCCGTAGATACTCATTGCGGTATAATAAGCATTGATAAGCATATCGCCCCAGAGCACATAGTGCCAAAGCAGATAGACAAAGAGTATAGTGCTGATGATACCCGTAGGATATACCCATATATTGCCTTTTTTTGCGAACCAAACGCTTAAGAAGCCAAAAAAGACTCCGATAATTTCTAAGACTACCAAGTGAGTTTCTACCCCTTGGTATTGAGCAAATAAATCAGTCATCGGTAGTTAGTTAAGAGAAAGGAACGTAGTCGTGGCGGTCAGACTTTACTATTTTTACGTACATAAGTCCGTGTTCTACCAATTCAAGAGCTTCTTCTATTTCGGTAGTGAGGAGGCTCATCACTTGGGCGTAATCGCCGTAGATTTGCGTGCTTAGCGGATTTTCTTTGATAATAAGTCCTGAGGCACGTAGTTTTCTGATGAAGTGCTGAATAGGTTTTTCAAAATCGTCTTGCAACGGACTAAAGGTTAGTTCTACAGATATTTTCATAACGGTTATTAGTTTTTGTTTACGTGCCGCAAATGTAAGAACTTTTTTTAAAACACAAAAGGCTCTGTTAATAATTTACTACTACATTTAAGCGTTTGGCTAATAGCTTCTGTAGCTGTAAGTAGCTCTTTACGGTTTCTAAGAGTTCTCGTTTCTCCTCTTCTTCTGCTGAAGCAAATTGCGTTTGTATCTCCTGAATAAGGTGGCGCACTAATAGCGTGCGAATGTTTAAGATGATATCGCTTACCATTGCGTTGATGTGCGCATCTTTGTCTTTAGCTATGATGTCACGCCGCTCCCAGTCGTCTAAATGGCGGTTTTCATCTTCCATTATTAGGTCTGATACTTTTTCTGATAGGGCAATAGGCAGTTCGTTAGCTATTCTATCGATGTTGTAGTCAGGGTCTTCGTTTAGCTTCTGCATCAGCAGCTGGTATATTTGCTTAAAATCGGGATTGGCGAGCTCAATCTCGTCTTCTTGCAATTCTAAGAATACTTTCTCGTATACCTTTAGGGTCTGCTGTACTTGCTTTTCCTTTAGGTTGCCCTCTTCGTCTTGCTCAAGTATGGTATCGATAAACTCACATTCGCGATTAGCGTATAGCAACAGCGTTTTGATAAGGTCGTGCTCAAGGGTTTCGAGTTTGTTGATGCCGCGTTGCTCTACGGCTTCGGGCGTTCTGCTTACTTGCATAGTAGGCTGCTTGCGCTCTACTTTTTGCCCTTCGTACAGGTCTTTTTTGAGCATTTGCGAAAGGGTACTAAAGAGTACCTCTTCCGAAATGTCCATTATCACAGCACACTCGCGCACATACACTTCGCGTTTGATAGCATCGGGTATTTTAGCGATGCTGTTTATCATATCGCGTATGGTTTCGGCTTTTTTGATAGGGTCGTCTTGCGCCTCTTGCATCAGTAGAGAGGCTTTGAAGCGTATAAAGTCGGTAGCGTGGTCTTGCAGATATATCACAAGGTCTTCGTAGGCAGTCTTGCGAGCAAAGCTGTCAGGGTCTTCCCCATCGGGAAAAGTGCAGACCTTTACGTTCATACCTTGTTCAAGAATAAGGTCTATACCGCGAATAGAAGCGCGCAAACCTGCTGCATCGCCATCATATAGCACCGTGATGTTGGGGGTTAGTCGGTGTATAAGCCTTATTTGGTCGGGAGTCAGGGCAGTACCGCTCGAGGCTACCACGTTTTCTATACCCTTTTGGTGTAGCTGTATCACATCAGTATAGCCCTCTACAAGGTAGCAGTTATCGGCCTTTGCAATTGCCTGCTTGGCAAAGAAAATACCATACAGCACTTTGCTCTTGTGATAAATATCACTCTCGGGCGAGTTGAGGTATTTGGCTTGTTTCTTGTCGTTAGTAAGGATACGCCCCCCAAAGCCGAGCACGCGCCCGCTCATAGAGTGTATGGGGAACATCACCCTGCCTTTGAAGCGGTCGAACTTGCGGTCGCCATTAACAATCGTAAGTCCCGTTTTCTCTAAATAAGGCAGTTGATAACCTTTGGCAAGGGCAGCATCAGTAAAGGCTGTCCATTCATCAGGCGAAAAACCCAAACAGAACTTTTTGATAGTATCATCGGTAAAGCCGCGTTCTTTGAAATAAGAAAGTCCGATGGCTTTGCCAGCCTCAGTGTTGAGTAGCGAGTCTTGAAAAAACTGCTGTGCGTACTCCGACACTATATAGAGGCTTTCGCGCTCATCGGCTTTCTCTTTTTCTTCTGTAGATGGTTGGCTTTCTTCAATCTCTATATGATATTTCTTAGCCAGATAGCGAATGGCTTCGGGGTAAGTAAAATGCTCGTGCTCCATTAAGAAAGCGATAGCATTACCCCCCTTGCCACTGCTGAAGTCTTTCCAAATCTGCTTCACTGGCGAGACCATAAAGCTCGGCGTCCGTTCGTTAGAAAACGGACTTAAGCCTTTGTAGTTAGAGCCGGCGCGTTTCAGCTGAACAAAGTCGCCGATGACCTCTTCTACTCGCATCTGGTCATATACTTTATCGATAGTGTTTTTGGTAATCACGTTTGTTTTTTGACTAAGAAAGTTAGGCAAAAGTACTATTTTATGTTGAGATACACAAAATTTACTTATCCATACGCACAATGCGAGGCTGAAAGCGCCCTATAACCTCTACCAAATCTCTTTGCGATTGCATTACCGTCTCGATGTTTTTATATGCCATAGGGGCTTCTTCGGCATTGCCCCCAATAAGGGTAATATCTTTGGCTTTCAAGGCTTTTTTAATATCTGAACTGGTAAAGCGATTCCTGCTCTCGTTGCGCGAGAAAGCACGCCCAGCCCCGTGTGAGGCTGAACTAAAACTCTCGGCATTGCCTTTGCCGCGCACTATGTAGCCCGCATCGGTCATCGAGGCAGGGATAATACCCAATACCCCTTCGCCAGCAGGAGTAGCCCCTTTGCGGTGCACTACCACCTCTTTGCCATTGTGGAACTCTTTCCACGCAAAATTGTGGTGGTTCTCAATACGCGCTCTCAGGCGCCCACCTACCGCACGAATAAGTCGCCGGTGAATGTCATCGTGACAAGCCGAAGCGTAATCGCCTGCGAGGTTCATAGCCGTCCAATACTCTAACCCTAAGTGAGTGCTGAGGTCGAGCCACGCAAACTGCTGTGCTTCTTTGGGTAGCGGACATTGTTCGGCAGCCACGCGCACGTAATACTGCGCTATCTCCGCTCCGAATCCACGCGAACCGCTATGCGAAAGGATACCCAAGTATTTACCTTTAGGAAGCCCTATTTGTGGGTCGTCTGCTAAAAGTTCTACCTCGCCAAACTCTACAAAGTGATTGCCACTGCCCGAGGTACCCATCTGCTTGATAGCCTTGTCCTTCAATCGTTTGAGGATAGGGATAAGCGAAAAAGTATCGCGGTCGAAAATCTCGTGTTCTATGTGCGATTTGTGGGTTTCGTACATACCAAACTTCGTATGTTCGGCAAGGGCTTTCTCGTACTTATCGCGAGCCCCCGAGAGGTACGACACAGGTATATCCAAGATACTGAGGCACATACGGCAACCGATGTCTAAGCCTACCCCATAAGGAATGACAGCATTCTCCACCGCCAGCACGCCCCCTATGGGCAAGCCATAGCCACTGTGCGCATCGGGCATCAGGGCACCTCCTAGCGAAATAGGGAGTTTCAGAGCCGTATAGAGTTGTGTTTTTGCCTCTTCGGTGATGTCCTCGCCAAAGATGTGATAAGGCGCGCGCAAGCTGTTGAGCTGTCGTTTTTCGGTTTTGGTAGACGAAAGCAGGGCTTCGGCTATCTGACCAAAAGTAAGGTGACCTTCGTACTGTGTAGGATTTTTCAGAATATCCTCAAGTACCGACTTTACATACGCCAAGTTTTTAGTAGCGTAATTGCGTTTCATCACTTCCAACGCTACATTAATAGATTGATTATTCGGGAATCCTAACTTCAGTAGGTCTTTCCCTTTGAGTTTTAAATTTGCCATAATTTGCTAATTAGATAGATAAGGAAGTACGATTTGCTGAATATCACTCAAAAAGGCTTCTCTATTCTCTTTAAATTTTTGTTTTCGTTTAAAAATATCGACGATAGTGCCAGAAAACTCATACCAAATATCACCATTGCCCTTGATATCACCTATACGCTGTGTATTATCATCAGGATAGAAAGAGATAGGCTCCTTATAAGGGGCTTTTTTGATATTTGCCGTGAAATAGATTTCATCGGCACTGCCATAAGCGCCTTTTTGAATAGAAATCATTTGTAGGCTTTGTTCCACTACTCGGTAAAAATGTAGTGCTTTTTTCTTAAATCCTAAGGGTTTTAGTATTTGATAGAGTTCTTTTACCATCTCATCGAACTCAATTTGTGTAGCTGTTTTTTCTTTCATAGTAGATTTGCTAATTTTTCTCTCCATTTGGGGTAATCAAAGACAAAAGTGTATTGCTTGCCTACTTCTTTCTCTAAAAGTTTTGCCGAAACAAGTACGCGGTTTACAAATATGTACTTACTTACGGCATCTTTGAAATCGGATTCTGGAGGGTAATTGTCATTGAAAATCTCTTGATACAAGTGATTGAGTTCCTCTAATTCTTCTTTTAGATACGGATTGATATCCAAATCCGCAATCTCCACATTGCGAGGGGTAGGATTCTTTACGTTTTCCTCTATCCAAATAGGGGAACAAAAGAACTCAAATTGATATTTAAATTTAAACTTTTTCATAGGATTGATTTGTCAATTTACTAATTTATCAATGGGCAACGACTGACTTGAACTTTTTTCTTTTCCTTTTATCGGGGATACCCGTATCGCTGTTCCATCGTTGTACGAATTTCTCAAAAGAATCGTAGGCTATTATATAGGGCGAAGGCTCTGGTAGGGATTTCTTAGGAATTGCAGTACCTATCCGCTCCAAGCGTTCAGCAAAGAGCAACAAGGCTTTATGACTCACCCTACGCACATCACTGAGCACTTCCTTCTCACCATCTCCCATCAGCTGAAGGCGCGCCTCCATTAGCGATTCCATCGTTGGCTTTTCAGTACTTTTATATAATAGTTCCACGAAAGTATAATGTCCGTCGCCCTCATAGTTATCAGTCCTCAATAGCCATACCGCACCATACTGACCTCCCAACAAGGGTACGCTCAGCACTTCATAAGGCACAAAAAGGAAATCGGTTACCTTTTGCCAATGTTCGCGTGCAGGCACTGCTGTATTGGCAGTGGCAAGGCGAGAGAGCAGTCGTACTACTTGCTGTTGTCGTTTTTCATAACTCATCTGGGGGGTATCAGTACCAAACTGCTGTAGCCACTTTTTAGAAACTCCTTTTTGTACCAACTGTTGCAGGGGAGCTACCTCCTCAGGGCGCAACCACCCATACTGCCACAAAATAGCAAGGCGAAGGGTCAAAAATATTTCCTTCTCCAAAGCAGTGCGTACAGTTTCCTTGCGAAAAGTGTCTATAAGGGAGCGTATTTCAGCTTCTGTAGCGCCGTAGTGATAAGCATCTTCTACTATGCTATCCAACTCATTAGCGAGATCGCTTTCAAAAATATGAACACCATAAATATCTCTATTTCTCATAAAACAGTTGTTTATTGTAAGCCCACTAAAATTAACGAATTAAATCTGTTAAGGTATAATCTGTTTTCAGTATATCACCGTCTTCTATCTCAAATACATAAAGCGAACTATTGTCCTGACTATCAACAAATAAAATGCGTTCATTCTCATATCCTATGGAAAGGCTTTGTGACAATCTTTCTAAGGAGAAAGAACCTTCTTCATAGCCTACCTCTTGCAGTGTAGCAGCATAAGCTTTTAGCTGACTAATGATAGTACATTGATGCTTGTCAATTGTTATCTCTTTGCAAAGTTCTTCCAATGAATACAACACAAATGGCGTTTCCTCTGAAAAGACAGGAAAACAAACAGTCTCTTTTTGTACTTTTAGATAGTTTATATATTCTTGCGATAAGGATTTAACTTCCTTATTCCCAGACGATGAGCTTACACTTTTAGGCTTACTTGTATGATTTTCCTTACTTTGAGATAGTGCAGAAGGCGATATCCATTGCATAGGATTAAAATCAAACATAGCCGTACAATGAGGACAATGTAAAAACATAAACTGCATTTGCTTCCCGATGGCTTCCTTCAAAAAATTAAAGTCATAATCAGAAAGTGTTTCCGGCAGGAAGGTTCTGTTACAATTAGGGCAGGTAAGTTCTTTCATTATATTGCTTTTAATTTTGTTCTAGAGGGTTAGTTATTAACTTATACATTATCTTAGCGATGTTATAAGCATCATCTTTGCCTCGGTGGTGGGTTCCTACAAGGGGTATCTTCAGGTAGTTCAATGCCTGATGCATTCCCAATCGCTTTGGGTGCTGGGTTACCTCTTGGAAAAGTTCCTTTACATTGATATGCTCATTGCGCATTGGGTAAGGTAGTTTCCTAAGTGCACATTGCTTTTGGAGCATATTCCTGTCGTAATTCCCATAACTCGCCCAAGTGTACTGATAGGCTTGGTACTCCTTTTTAAGGATTTGCAAGGCTTCTTCAAAGCTTACGCCTTCCCGCGCTACGAGTTCGGGGGTAAGGGTGGTAAGTTGCGTACAAAAAGGACTGATTTTGGAATGTGTAGGCTTTACCAAAATACCTCTGTTATCGCTAATCTCACCTGTGAGGGTATCAAGCAGGCAAATGCCTATTTCTATAATTTCGCTGACTTCTCCTTTTGGGGGTATTCCCTCCCAACAAGTCGCTTCTAAGTCTATAATAATGATTTTATTTGTCATTGTTTTAATTCTTTAATGTGGAAAAGTATAAGTGCCACGGAGTTCATCTATCCACATCACTTCTCCTTCTTCAAAATAAATTTCTACTTCCAAAGGAAATTCACTATCCTCTCTATCCCAATTGGTAAAAGCTCCTACATAAACAATGTTTTTAGAGGTTTTACACTGACTGGGGATAGCTACAAACTCAAAATCAAGCTCAAAATGGTGTTCATTCTTTCGCTCCAGCTCTCCTTTGTTAACTAGCTCTTCGTAAAAGTCCCGCAATTGCTCTTTGAGTTGTTCCCGATAGGAATTGTGATAAAAGAACTGTTCAAAGGCAACTTCTTGCTTAGGCGAAAAGAAACCTGCTTCTCCTGTTTCATTATATATCCATATAGGCAGTGTTACACCCAAACTCGGAATCAATATATCGCTAATCGTAGAGGATATACCCTCTTCTTTTTCAAAAATAATTGTTCTGATCATATTGTTTTTAGTTTTTACTCAACTTCGCCAAAGGTCGTAGCGATACAATCATTTGCTAATTTTCTCATTTGCTAATCGACAAATCGACAAATCGACTCATCGGCAAATTGGCTAATTTTCTTTTTAGCAGCAGCGCGTTCCTTCTTATAACTCTTTTCTACATAAGTGCTTTTGAAGTCGGAGCCATTAAAGGTGCGTGTAGGATTGCCCCGCTGCACTTGGGTGTGATTATTCCAATGGTTTTGCGCTTGCTCGGCAAGTTGCTGAAGCTCTATTTCGGCGAGCTTTTCCCTCAGACGGTTGAGGGCGAGCTTCTTATTGTCGAGTTGCGAACGCGAATCTTGTGCAAAAACGCTTACCCCTGAGGGTAGGTGCGTAGCGCGCACTGCGGAATTCACTTTGTTCACATTCTGTCCGCCATTGCCTTGCGAGCGAGTGGTTTGGAACTGTACATCGCGTTCCGAGAAAGGCTGGCGTTGCAGTTGGTCGAGTTCAAAAACGCCTATATACCAATTGCTGCGCTGGTGAAATTTGCGAAAGGTGCTCTTGCCAACCCAACAAACCGTACCGAGCCAATTTTTTAGGAAAGCCGATAGCTCCTTGCCTTTAAGTTGCACAGTAACCGATTTTATAGTAAGATTAGCGTCGCCTTCCTCTCGGCTGATGATAGTATAGTCAATGCCCTTTTGGGTAGCCTCTTGCAAAAATGTTTTCAGCACTTTGGCTACCACCCATTGGCATTCTAAAGGGCCACGCCCTGCAGTGATTTGTATGATTTTTTCTTCCATTTTTTCTTTTGTTTATAATTGCACATACGGCTTGCACTCTAAAAGCATCTCCCCAATTTCGATTGCTGAGGTGTGATACTTAAGGGCTGTGATTTCTTTCAGCGGGGTGCGTTTGTACTTTTCCTTAGGTGTATAGCGCTTTTGGAATTGATTCCACGAATAACTGCCTCCATAGATTTTGCTATGGATAATTCCCCAGTTCTTATGGTTATCTATGATTTTATCAAGCTCGGCAAGTTCTTGCTCTATGGCTATATCTACCGGACGGTAGTGAGTGATCATATTAGGTTTTACGCGCAACTCAAAACGCCACGCCTCGGTAAACTCGTAATAGATTTCAAAACGGTCTTTTTGCCGATTGAAACACTCTATTTTTGCAAAATAGGCGCGTTCTTTTTGGGTGAATTTTCCTTTTTCAAGGGCTCTTTCCCATTCCCATTGACTAAAAGCGTACAATTCTTGTTTGCGAGCTATATAGACACGCTTGCCACGACGCTTTTTCTTCTTCTGGAACTTGCGTGTATCGGCATATTGATAGGTGTTGATTTTCTCCAAAAGTGTCGCGAAAAAGTTGGCTTGCTTGCCTTGTCGCACATCTTCCCTCAGTACAAAGAAACGCACATAGCCTTTTTGATATGGTTTTTCAAGTGGTACAAGCGGCAGTTCACGGCGTTGTTTAAAGAGTACTTTTTGGCGTTTGATACATTCGCGCAAATACTTCTCGTGGTCTTCTCGAGCAATGCGCTTACGAGAACGTAAATTGCGAAGGCGAGAGACGCCTTTGGGGGTAATATATAGATTTCCCATTTTTCAATTAACAATTGACAATTAATAATTAACAAATTGCTTCGGGAAAATCTCCCTCTCCTTGGGAGAAGCCAGCGAGGGCTCACAGCTGGGTATGTGGTAACGGGGTGAGGAAAAACAAAAAGCCCGAAGCGGGTGCTTCGGGCTCTTCTATATTTTATACTATTATTCTAATCAAGCGGATACGCCACGAAGCGTTACCTTGTGCAAAGGTAATACAGATGCGATATGTAACTTGATGTAGGTCATTTCTTCGTGTGTATTTATAAGGTTAAACAATGATTTGTTCGTAATTCGGCGGCAAAGGTACTACTATTTTCTCAATTAGCAAGTTTTTTGATTAAAAAAATTCTTCAATACCCCTTTGCCCCTCTGCTACATAGCCTGTAGCCAAACGATATTTAAACATAAATGCCGTGAGAAACGGATACAATTCACTGGGTATTGTTAGGGTAGTACGCTTCGAGTGCTCTATAAGTACCGTTATATTGTTGTATTTGTCTTTTGAAATAGCACTGACGTTCGTAATGCTGGTTACCGGTACTTCAATGATATGCGTTAGCTTAAAGAAGTATAGCTTCTCTTGGCATAGTACAAATGGCGGCAAGAGGTATAACAATCTCGATACCTGTTTCACCTTTTCCAAATAGGCAAAATCTTCTTCGCTCATTTCTGCCAAAAGCAGTTGTTGCGCTTGCGTAGTCCTGTTGATAGTGTAGTATAAATAATAGAAAATTATTAGCAAATAGGGGACAAATGTGGTAATAAACGTTACCAATATATAACCAAAAAGCAAGTAGGGTACGCTATCCATTTGGCGTATTACCTCAAAATCGACGCACAGCCCAATAAACAGAAAAGGGATTAACGAAAAGACAATCGCCACGATTGTAAATAGATACTTCAGAATTCTCTTCCGCTTGGTTAGGTATAGCTGTCGCGCCTCAGGTAGGGGAGAAGGAGGACAATAGCTCTCTAAACGCTTTTCAAAATCGTTTTGATGGGTTTTCAAATACCATTTAAGAGCGTAAAATACGCCTGCTGCTACGGTGAGTTCTGCAATAAAATAGAAAATCTGCTCCATATGTTAAAAAAGAAAAAGACTACCCTAAAGAGCAGGGCAGCCTTTTTCACATTATAAACATTCTAAAAATTAAGCCACATCAATATCGGTATTAACGTTCTTGCTACCTACTAATGCGTAGAACAATAGGTAAGCTATCGCAAGTACGATTACCCAGTAACTTTGTATATAACCTACAGCGTCGGCAGCCCAACCTTGTATAGCAGGTAGGATACCTCCACCACATACCATCACCATAAAGATACCCGAAGCAGCAGCCGTATATTTGCCCAAACCTTCAGTAGCAAGGTTAAAAATACCTCCCCACATTACCGAAGTGCATAAGCCGCAAAGGATAAGGAACATAATGCTCATAGGCACTTGTGCTAAACCGAATGATATATCAGCTTTAAATACAGGCATATTTACCATTTGTGTTTCAGGTATAAAGATAGCTAAAAGCACAAACACTAATCCTAAGAGCGATACAAATGAAAGCATTCCTTTGCTTGAGAATTTAGCGCCTAACGAACCACCGGTAAGACGACCGATAAACATCAAAAACCAATAAGTACCTACTACCGAACCAGCGGTAGTGGTGTCGATGCCTAAACCGTTAGCCTCAGTGCTACCTGTCATAAATAAGTTAGCTATGTTAGGTATACCTACTTCTATCCCTACGTATAAGAAAATAGCGATAGCCCCTAATACAAAGTGACGGAAAGATAGCGGACTGTGGCTATTCTTCACCCCATTGGCAACAGCAGCCGCTGCGTGAGGCTCTGGAATGTTCATCGAGAACAATACGATAAACGCTAAGGCAAAAATACCCATTGCTAAGAATAAGGCAGGGTTAGCGTTAGCTATAGAAGTCTCTGAGCTGATAGTACCGATAAGGTAACCTACCAATACAGGCACGATAGTAGCCCCGATAGAGTTGATAGCCCCTCCGAACTGTAGCAATTGGTTACCGCGTTTGCCACCACCACCAAGGGTGTTAAGCATAGGGTTTACCACCACGTTTAGCATACACATAGAGAAACCAGAGATAAAAGCACCGGTTAGGTATACCGCAAAGCTACCTGCAGAGCCCGATAAGAAGGTAACACATACCCCTACGAAACCTACAGCAATAGCCGCTAAGGCAGTTTTCTTATAGCCGATGCGCTCTAACATTTTCCCAGCAGGGATACCCATAAAGGCATAGGCTATAAAGTTGGCTAAGTTCCCCAATTGCGATTCGAGGTTGCTAGCCATAAATTGGTTTTTAACAATTACCCCAAAAGGGTTTTGTAAGCCTGTTACGAATGAAATCATAAAGAATAGTGCGAACATCATCGCAATAGGCAATACGTAACCTGTCTCTTATACACATCTCCGAGCCAACGAGACTATGCATGATCTCGTATGCCG
>OJLB01000083.1_pt1 | contig 67095 bp, 54 predicted proteins | sample 1596861 | NCBI WGS metagenome assembly OJLB01 (sample SAMEA3904681, study PRJEB24821) | metagenome | biome: Builtin; feature: hospital; material: surface | place: USA | collected 2013-06-06
TATACATATACTGTGTGTACTGCGACTCTTGTTGTGCTAAAACTACTGTACAAAATAAAGTTGTAAGTAGTGAAAATAAGGCTTTTTTAGTCATAATGAAACTGTAGTTTTGTATTCTTTACAATTGATTCTTAGTTAGTTACTATAATTATACATACTATAAAAACGGTGCAAAGTTACACCTTTTTTTTAAATAATCAATTTTTCTTACATTGATTAGCAGGAAATGAGTAAAAAAAGTATATTTTTCTATTTCTTTAACCATTATTGGATACTTATTTTTCGCTAATTATTCGTCACATACTCGGCTGCGCCAGCTCGCCGACTTTCTTTCGCTCTTCCTATATCGTTCCTATATCCAACGTATAGGGTAAGTCTATACAGAAAATTTTTCTACTAATACCAAACTGAAATCTTTATTGTTATAAGAATTAATGAGTAATATGCGGTGGGCTTTGTCTTCCTTTAGGTAGTGGCAGGCATACCACAAGCCAAAGGCTGAGGCTGTAAAATATTCGCCACAAAGATTTTTATAAGACAATATAGGGCATTGCCAAGGTAGCGGAGTAGGGTCGCCAGTGAAAATAATATCTATATCATTAATACTAAGAGTGTTACGCTGCAAAAAGTCAGTTACCCAAGAGGGAAGCTCGTCAGGTGTAACTTCATTGCGAAGACTAATATCTACGAGCTCGGCATAAGTATGCTGCGCAGGAATAGCGGAAAGAGCAAAGAAAGCTGCCCCCTCGCCCATCAGGTTGCTTTTTACCAATTGTTGCGTCTGTAGAAAAAAAGGAGCGTGTTCGTCTACCCCTCCTACTAAAGCATTGGCTATCAGCTGTTGTTCTAACTGCATTGTAGCATCTAAGAGAGCAGACTCAAACGAGATAGCTCCGTTGACATAAGTCGTATTATAGTTGTGGCACTGCCAATGTAGGGCGAGTTGTCCGGCTACGGTGTTGTGGGTGGATTGTATGAAAGCTGTAGGGGTAAGATGTTGTTCGTGATTATCAAGCATCGCCTTGAGAAACTTTTCGGTGTCTTGGACGCAGCCCATACCCGTACCTACTATTATAGCTTCGGGTGTAGTAATATTGGCTTGGCGGAGGGCTTCAGTGGCAGTAGCAATGCTCATTTTCACCCCTTTAGCCATTCGTCTGCTAGCATTGGGGGCTATATAGTCCTTATAAGAAGGTTCTTGCGCATAAAGCACCTCATCGGGCTGGGCTGGCAAAAAATCGTCGAATGAAGGAGTAGGAAAAGTAGGCTGGGCACTTAGGCAGGAGGCTCCGTTGATATAGATTTTCATAGGTTTCTTGTCTTTTGTATGTGGGCAAAGATAATAAAAAAATTGTTCTTAGCGTTTTTTTGCTTATTTTTGCGGGCTGCTTGTTGATTATTAACATCTCCCCTATACACATACTCCGCTGCGCCAGCTCGCGGACTTCCTTCAAAAGGGGGAAATGTGACAGGCAAGCATACACGAAAAACATTGTAGACAGTCTGTTGTTTCAACATAATTTAAGATAAAAATAATATAATGAATTTATTATCAGTAGAAAATATATCTAAGGCTTTTGGGGAACGAGTTATACTCGAAAATATTTCTTTTGGCATCAATAAAGACCAAAAGATTGCCTTTATTGCTAAAAATGGCACTGGAAAGACAACTCTTCTGAATATTATGGCAGGTAAAGACTTGCCCGATAGCGGTCAGGTGGTGTTTAGGAAAGGAATACATATCGGATTTTTGTCGCAAAATCCGTATTTTGATGAAGAACTAACCGTAGAAGAGACTATTTTTGCTGCTGATAATCCTATTTTGCGTCTTATTCAAGCATACGAGCACGCTTTGGAACACCCTGAAAACGAAGTAGCATATCAAAAGGCTTTTGAGCAAATGGAGCTACACAACGCTTGGGACTTTGAGACTCAATATAAACAAATTCTTTTTAGGCTGAAATTAGACAATCTTAGTCTAAAAGTGAAGAACCTATCAGGCGGGCAGAAAAAACGCCTCGCTTTGGCTAATGTGCTTATCAGCAAGCCCGACTTGCTTATTTTAGATGAGCCTACCAACCACTTAGACCTTGAGATGATAGAGTGGCTGGAACAGTATTTTGCTAAAGAAAATTTGACGCTTTTTATCGTCACTCACGACCGCTATTTCTTGGAGCGCGTGTGCAACGAAATATTGGAACTTGACGGAGGCGAGTTGTTCAGCTACAAGGGTAATTATTCTTATTTCTTGGAAAAGAAGGAACAGCGATTAGCACAAGAACAGGCTTCAGTTGAGAAGGCTAAGAACCTATACGTAAAAGAATTGGACTGGATGCGCCGCCAACCTAAAGCACGCACAACCAAATCGAAATCGCGGATTGACGATTTCTACAAAATAAAAGAGCAAGCCCATAAACGACGTAAGGAGCACACGGTGCAGCTGGAAATCAATATGGAGCGATTGGGTAGCAAAACGGTAGAGTTTCACAACGTATGCAAGGCTTTTGATAAGCTAACGATACTCGATAAATTCAGTTACAATTTCCTAAGAGGGGAACGCGTGGGTATCATCGGTAAAAACGGCACCGGTAAATCTACTTTTTTGAACCTACTAACAGGGGCTCTCCCCCCTGATAGCGGCAAAATAATAGTAGGAGACACTATCAAATTCGGCTATTATACGCAGGAAGGCATAGAGGTATTGCAAGGGCAAAAAGTAATAGAGGTAATACAAAAATACGGCGATTACATACCGCTACTGAAAGGGCGTACCCTATCGGCAGGGCAACTGTTGGAGCGTTTTCTCTTTGACCGCAAAAAGCAATACGACTATGTGGAAAAACTCAGTGGTGGGGAGCTTAAACGCTTGTACCTCTGCACTGTACTTATACAAAATCCGAACTTTCTAATATTAGATGAGCCTACTAATGACCTTGATATTGTAACACTAAACGTGTTAGAAGATTTCTTATTAGACTACCCTGGGTGCTTGGTGGTAGTATCGCACGACCGCTATTTTATGGATAAGATAGTAGACCACCTTTTCGTATTTAGAGGGCAAGGTGAAGTGGAGGATTTCCCTGGTAACTATACCGACTACCGCGTGTATGAAGAGAGCACTCCGCCAGCAGATGATGCCCCTAAAAAAGAGGCTACCAAGAATACTTGGCGCAAAGATGCTAACAAAGGTCTTTCATTCAACGAACAAAAGGAATACAACCGGTTAGAGAAGGAAATAGCCCAATTGGAAGAAAAAAAGACAGCTATAGAAGCTGCCTTTGCTGAGGGAAATCTTAGCAATGATGAGATACAAAGTCAATCTGTTGCTCTACAGGAGACCCTTGTAGCCTTAGAGGAAAAGACTGAACGATGGTTTGAGCTAACAGAACGATTTGACAATTAGACGATTTGTCAATTTGCTGATTTGGCGATTTGGCGATTTGATAATTGGCTCATTGGCAAATTGACAAATCGGCAAATTAGATGGATTTTCGGTAGGAGCGCCACCAACGTTCGGGGATAGTACCTCGGATGGCTTCTTCGTAGTCTTGAGGTAAGCAAGGGATAAGTCCTGATGGGACGTGGTTTTGAGGTCCTGAGTACTTATCGCTACCAGGTTTCATCCACCAACGTTCGGTCTGTGTGCTTTTGAAGAACTCTATCTGTACATCCTCGATAGGCACAATATATTTAGTATAATTTTCGTCATTAATCACCGGTAACTCTTTGATACGGAAATTGAAGCCCTCATAAAAATACCAAACCATTTCGGCCATCAGCTGGTTAGCCAAATCGGTATTAGGCACATTGAAAATACCCGTTACTTGCACATTGCTACTAATACCGGCATAGCGCGTAATGGCACAGATTTCGCGGTTAGAAAAACCATTTACATTACCCGGTGCATTCATATCTTTAGCTTGTACACTGGTCATATCAATACTTACAATATCGGCATCGCGCATAGCAGGCTCTATACACTTCAGATCATTGACCACATTGCCCAAACGATAGGCTTCGAAGCACATCTTCTCAAGCAAATCAAGTTCTTCTTGGGCTACATAATAAGACTGATACCCTAAATTAGTAAAGTCGAGAAGGTTGACAGGCGGCTCAGAAATTAGGCGGCTCATATAAGAACTTTCGATAAAAAGCTCTTCTTCATTTCCAAAATCGAACTTGGCATCTACACTTACAAGATTTACCATTTGCTCGAGGCTATCGAAAGCGCGATAAAGCGAATAGGTAAACTGCTGCTCCCCCCCTATTACTAAAGGAATAACGCCTTTTTTGACCAATTCGGCTACAATTTCGCGGATAGCAAAATGCGTATCTTCATCCGTTTCGCCCGCAGGAAGATTGCCTAAATCGGCAATGCTGAAGTACCAATTCCCTACGAAAAGAGAGTAAAGATGGCGGCGAAAATTGCTAAAAGATTGACGGTTTTTCTCAATACAAAAGAAGGCAATTTTGACATCGCTAAGGTCGGGTAACCCTATGGAATACAGGTGTTTTTGTATCTGGAAGCCCACTTGCTGAGGCTTGTAATCATCTAAGGTAAAAGATGCTTCGACAGGTTGTAAATACGATAATGACATTGGTTATATATTAGGTAATAATGCGCAAAGATAGTAATTTTATCAATTATTAATTGCTAATTGCTAATAGTTTTGTACCTTTGCAGTGAAAAATAGGAGAAAAATGAAAATACTTCATATAGACAAAAACCACCCTTTGATGCTGGCACAGCTTGCGGCTCAAGGGTTTGAAAACCACGAGGACTATACCAGCACTAAGGCTGAAATAGAGGCTAAAATAGCTGATTATGATGGGATTATCATCCGCAGTAGGTTTCCTATTGACAAGCCATTTTTAGACAAGGCTACTCACCTAAAATTTATAGGCAGAGTGGGTGCTGGTCTTGAGAACATAGACGTAGCTTATGCTGAAAGCAAGGGTATCAGCCTAATAGCTGCCCCTGAAGGCAACCGCAATGCAGTAGGTGAGCACGCTTTAGGAATGCTGTTATCACTACTAAACAAGTTTAAAAAAGCAAATAACGAAATCAAGAACGGCAAATGGTTACGTGAGGAAAATCGCGGTTGGGAGTTAGACGGCAAAACCATAGGCATTATAGGCTACGGCAATATGGGCAAGAGCTTTGCTAAAAAGCTACGAGGCTTTGACTGCCAAGTAATCTGCTATGATATACTACCGAACAAAGGCGATGAAAACGCTCGGCAAGTAACCTTAGTAGATTTTTTCCGTCAGGCAGATGTGGTAAGTCTGCACACCCCACAAACGCCCCAAACGACAGGAATGATTAACGAAGCGTTTATCAATAGTTTTGCCAAAAGTTTTTGGTTTTTGAACACAGCACGCGGCAAGAGTGTCGTTACTGATGATTTGGTGTGCGCCCTACAAAGCGGCAAAGTATTAGGGGCTGGATTGGATGTACTTGAATATGAGAAAGCCTCATTTGAAGATTTCTTTAGTGATAAACAGATGCCCGAATCGTTTAAATACCTTTTGGAGGCGGACAATGTAATCCTAACCCCTCATATAGCAGGCTGGACACTTGAAAGCAAGGAAAAACTGGCACAGACGATTGTAGATAAGATAATTAGCAAATTTGGGAATTAGCAAATTAGAAAATTAGTGAATTATAATTGTGTGACTAACGACTAATATAATAGATTGTATGAAAAAGAATTATTTATTAATTGGGGTAGCGGCTCTGTTATTAGGGGGCTGTTGTGCTACCAAAACCTCTACCGCAGCGCAAGCCCCCAAAGGCGAAAGCGCGCTCATCGCTAACGGTAAGCTATGGTCTTCTTACTTTCAGCAAAATGCTGCCGAATACGAGGCTCTTTGTCTGCAAGCCTTTAATGTAGCTCAGCTGCGTTTAGACGAAGCTATTGCTAAAAAAGGCGATAAACCGCTGGCTATCGTTACTGATATTGACGAGACTTTCTTAGACAACTCGCCTTTTGAAGCCTATTGTGCTAAAAAGGGTATTAGCTACTCGCAAGAGGCGTGGGAAGAGTGGACGGTATTAGGCGATGCCAAGCCGCTGGCAGGGGCGTTAGATTTCTTTACATACGCTGACAGCAAAGGGGTTGCTATCTTCTACGTAACCAATCGTTTAGAGAAAGAGCGCGAAGGCACTGCCAAGAACCTACGCAAGTATAACTTCCCTTTCCCTTCTGATAGTAGACTGATACTCCGCACCGCTGAGAAAAGCAAAGAGAACCGTCGCCTACAGATAGCTAAGGATTACGACATCGTGTTGCTGATGGGTGATAACCTTTCTGACTTCGCTAAAGACTTTGACAGTCGTACCCCTGAAGGTCGCTCAGAAGCCGTACATAACAACCGCAACGAGTTTGGTAAGCGTTTTATTATCCTACCTAACTACTCTTACGGCGACTGGGAAGGCGCTGCCTATGGCAATAAATACTCTATCCCTGCTGAGCAAAAAGAATTGATTATTAAGAATAAGACGAAAGCGTTTAAATAATTAGCAAATTGGTAAATTAGTAAATTAGCAAATGACAAATCTTGCGAGAGCGAGGTTTGTCATTTTTTTTGCAAATTATTATTTGGTGGTCGTAGTTTGTCCTGTGTCTGCTGTATTTTTGCCGCAGAAATAATAAAAAACACCTTGTTATGATGATTTTAGACAACTTTAGTGACAAGCTAAAAATAGCTTATGCTGATATACTGGAAGCTATGCTCTGCCAAGATACTCGTGAAGAAAAAGACTTCGACGAACAAAATCGTCTTACCGAACGCCGTTTGTACAACGATGAAAAGAAACTCCTCTTTAGAGAAATATATGATTATCAGCACAATTATGTGCATAAAAAACTATATCCTTATAGCGAGGAGATAGTACACCTTATCTACCCTATTTATACAGAAGAAAGGCAAAGAGCTCTTTACCTGCCTATCAAAGAACGTATACTGAATTTAGGATTTCAGCCTGAAGAAATCACCAAAATAACTGTACGACTAAAAAACTACAACGAAAAAGGGCAAAAACTGCAAGAGACTTATAATTGGTGTAAGGGATTTTTTGCTGAAAAAGGCAGTATGGGGATAGATAATATACGCTATGATGAAAGACAAAAACTCTATTCTAGTGAAGGATTTAATGCTTATTGGAACGAAAAGCGAAACATACTGCGCACTGTTGATTTGAATGGTCAGACTCTTATTGAATTAAGCTCTTGGGACGAGAATACTTTTAGTACAGTAGAGGTGTATCATTACGATCATAATAAGAAACTTAGGCAGAAAATTATCACTAACCGAGAGGGTGTTTGCAATATTCTGAATTATACTCCTAAACCGCGAAAAAACAAAACAAAGGTAATAAAAATAGACCCTAAAAACCCTACTAAAAGTAAAAAAGAAGGGTATACACATACTTTAAAAAAAGGTACTCTCACCCAAATAGCTGAACATTATAATGATAACTTTGAAACTGTTAAACAGCTTACTACTTTTAACGAGTATAACAAAGTAGTACATAGAATAAATACTACTTACACCGATAGGTACAAAAAAAGTAGCGAGAAAATCAGTAGGTATATTTACAACGAGCAAGGCGTACTTAGAAAGGAAATACACCTCAGCACCGATAGTTTTACTGAACTTGAAATTTTGCTTTACAACACACAAGGGCAAAAAATAGAACGTATCTATAGGCGTAAAAACTCAAACAGAGAAGTTTATACTTCAGAAAAGACTGTTTATACTTACGATACAGAGGGCAAACTTTTATTAGAAAGCACTCCTACACACCTTACTCATCATTTTTACACCTTAGCAGATGATTATGATGAACATTTGGAAATTACGGTAAAAACAAACTTATAAAATACTCAATTATGACCTTAGCTTATTTTTCAGAAAAGCACAAAATAGCCTTTGCCGATGCTTTTGAGGCGATGACCTGCAATGTCCCTAGTAGTACAAAAACTGACTACAAAGAGCCTGCTTTAGAAGAAAAGGATTTTGACGAAAACGGACGCCTATTAGAAAGACGCTTTGTACACCACGGGAGACCCAGATTAGTAGAACGTTATGACTACAACAAAGGAATAGTACATAAGTCATTCTATGAATTTGGTCGAGAGATTCTTCAATTTAGTTTGCCCTTATACAGTGAGCAGGAATTGAGAGCTAAACATATCCCTATTAAAGAACGGGTACAAAACTTAGGGTTTGCACCTGAGCAGGTAACAGAAATTAGCCTTAAGATAAAAAGTACTGACAAAATTGGAGGTATACAACAGAAAACTTGGCATGGTTGTGAAGGGTATTTTGAAAAAGCTCACAGAACAAATATAGATAATATTGCTTGTGATGACAGAAATAATATATGTGCTATAGAAGAATATGTATCTTCTTGGGGAGAACAACGCATAGAATATCGTACTTTTGACGCTCAAAACAACCAAATTTTTCAAGCACATTCTTGGGAAGAAGACGCTTTAAGCTCTATAGAAGTATCAGTATATGATGAGCAAAACCGAGTAATGCAACGCATAGATACCAATCGCTACGGAGATTCTAGAGGAATAACATATTACACTTATAAAGGAGATGAAGTGATTCGTACAAAAATGTATCTTCATAATCCTAAAGAAATTGCCGAAGAGAGTCGCAAACTCATAGAAAAAATAGGGGACAAAACTATAGAAACTACTTATACTGAAAATGACCATAGAGGTAAAAAAGAAGTTACTACCTTTGACCTTACTGGTAAAATTATAGAAAAAATAAAGACTAATTATTTAGTAAAATACAAAAATTGGATAGGAGAGAAAAAAGTACGAAGTGATAAAATAACAGATAAAACAGTTCAAAAATACACTTATAACGAAGCAGGAGTACTTATAAAAGGAGTGATTCGGTATGTTGATAAAGATAATGAAGATTTTCGCTGGTCTGATGGCTCTTATAGTACAGAAATCATTCTCTACAATGAGCAAGGACAAAAAGTAGAGTATAATAAAAAACGAGAATATAAAAATAGTTGGGAGATTATAGGCAAATGCCCTAATCTCAAATTTGAAACAAAAGACAAAATATTCTTAGAACGCACCCTTTACTACTACGACTCTGAGGGTAACCTGACCCGTGAAGAACTGAAAAAATGGCGTGCTGATGAGGGGGTTGAAACCAATGTTAAACTTCTTACTACTCACCATTTTTATTTTAAAGAAGATGAATGTGAAGAACATTTAAAAGTTATTGTAAAAGAAAATATTTAAACACCGTTTAAATCAAAATTAATTATTATATTTGCAACGAAAAACTAAAAAAAATTAATATGATACAAACAAAAATTGACAATTTTATTAAAGAACTTAGTGAAATAAAGTCTAATAGTAGTTATACCAATCTTTATTATGGAGATACAGAAGTTGCTTCAATAAGAAGAAATAACTTAAGAACTTTTCTTTATAAAGTAGCTTCTTCAAATTGTAAGTTATTGCTTTTAGGAGAGGCTCCTGGACATAGAGGTTGTGGAAAAACTGGGATTCCTTTCACTTGTGAATATAATATTGTTAATCATCCCTTTTTCGCTAATAGTAACTTTCAAACACTAAATGATAAAGAACATTTGGAAAGAGAATCTAGTGCAATGACTATTTGGGAAAAACTCTCTGAAAAAGAGATTTATCCTCTAATGTGGAATATCTATCCTTTTCATCCTCATCAAGATGGAAACGTCAATAGCAATCGTACCCCAAAAGCTGCTGAAATTAGGTTAGGACGTGAAATAGCTGAAAAACTTATTAATATTTTTGAAATAGAAACAGTCTTGTGTATAGGTAGGAAAGCTGAAGCTATACGTCAATTAAAGGTTTTTAAATCTTGTGAATATATCATACATCCTGCTAGAGGAAAAGCAAGTAAATTCAAAGAACAAATAGATAAATTCCTATAGCTTGTCACTTATTACTTACCAACTTTACAAGGCGCGATTCTAAAAATCGTGCTTTTTTTTATTTAAATTGATATTTCTTATTTTGCAGGACGTAGTTTGTCCACCATTCATAATACCTTTGCCAAAAAATAAAAATACACCCAAAGAATATGACATTAGATAACTTTACTCCTATTCAAAAACTTATTTTTGCTGATGCTTTTAAGGCAATCATTTGTGATAATTACTACCAAGAAGAAAAAGACTTTGATAATGAAGGTCGCCTCAGCGAACGGCGTTTTGTATATCCTGATGGCAAACTGAAAGTACGCGAAGCTTACGACTACAAACGATCACGCGTTACCAAGTTTTTCTTTGAAAATAATGAAGAACTTCTTCGCCTTACGGTGCCTCTCTATACCGATGATGAGCAGCACACTATGTTTACCCCTTTCAGAGAAAGGATACAGCAATTAGGTTTTTCATTAGAGAATATTGAAAGACTGTCACTTTCTCAACAGTGTAACGACCCTAAAAACCTCACTGAACAAAAAGTTTTGATAGATAAATCTTCAATTTATAGAGAATCCTTTAATATTGAAAACACCACTTATGACAAGGAAGGAAAGAGTTTTTGGAAAGAAAACTACGAATCCTATTACCTTGAAAAAAGCAAAGGGCGTTATGTATTTGAACATACTGGAAAAATAATAATGGAAAAAATATTTTATGATATATGTGACCCTTCAGTAAAGTTTTTTAGTTATGATGAGAAAGACAGGTTAATACAAGAAGGAAATTTGTACTACGAATACTACCACAAGAACAAAGCTAATTGTATCAGAATGTATCCTGAAAAACCGAGAAAATACAGTGAAATAGGTTACTTACATACTCAAAAGAAAGGAACTTTTACTGAAACCACCAAATGTATTACTGAATTTGGGAAAACCAAAAAAATAGTCTCTACTCTTAACCAAAACCATCAGTTAGTTAGAAAAGTAGATACTACCTATTGCAATTACGGAAAAAACAAAAAGAGATACAGACCTCGCAAGAAAGATATTATCAGAGAAACTATAGAACAGAACACCTATGACGTTGCAGGCTTATTAGTAAAACAAGAATATATTTTTTTTGACGATGATATACCTCAAATAAATAGTTATAGTGTTGAAACTTTTAAATACAATGAGCAAGGACAAAAAGTAGAGCGCAATGAAAAAACTGAGTATAAAAATGGTTTTAAACCTAAATACAAAATATTCTTAGAGCATACCCTATACTACTACGACTCTGAGGGGAATCTCACTCGTGAGGAACTGAAAAAATGGCGTGCTGATGAGGGTATTGAAACCGATGTTGAACACTTTACTACTCACCATTTTTACGTTAAAGATGATGAATACGAAGAGCATTTAAAAATTACTGTAAAAGAATGATAACCTTAGACAACTTTACCGATACCCAAAAACTCATCTTTGCTGATGCTTTTGAGACAATGACTTGTGGCAACCTCACTCTTGACCGTCAATATACTACTGAAGAAGAAAAAAAATTCGACAGTGAAGGTCGCCTTAGTGAACGTCGCTTTGTATATTCTAACAGCAAATATGTAAAATTGCGTGAAGTATACGATTACAAGCACTCGTATATAAACTGTTCTTTCTATGAAGTTGGCGAGGAAATTCTCAATTTTATTCTGCCATTCTACACTGATGAAGAAAAGCGTACTATATTCACCCCCATTAAAGAAAGGGTATTGCAATTAGGCTTTCCCCCTGAGCAGATTGAGAAAATTGTATTCCACCAAAAGTGCGACGACAAAAAGAGCCTTACTTCACAAGAAGTTTGGACAGGTTGTGAAGGATTCTTTACCAAAGGAAATAGAACTGGTTTAGAAAGCTTTACTTATGACGAAAAGGGGAAAAAACTTTTCATAGAAGAGTACGATTACGCTTGTGGCGAAAAAAGATTTATACGTTATACTTTCGACCACAATGGCAATACAATTATGGAAAGAGATTCTTGGGTTACAGATAATTGGCCAACTTTAAAAACTTCTATTTATGATGATAAGAATAGACTATTGGAGAAAAACGGAGTACACTATCAATACAACCGAGAGAATGTTAGTTTATTAACATTCCCAGACCCTCGAACTTTTATTGCAAAAGGCTATATTCGTACTATAAAAAGAGATAATTATACAGAAACAATTGAGTATTACTCAGATGAACGTGGGATTGAAGAGACGATCTCTACTTTTGACCATAAAAAAAGGTTAGTGAAAAAAGTAAAACGTACCTATTATGAAAATTGGGAGAAAATCAGAAAAGGAAAGTATGCCCTCAAAAAAGAAGTACAAAGTGAATGGACAGAAGAATACACTTATAACGAAGCAGGAGTACTTGAGAAAGAAGTAAGTCGGTATTTTTCTAATGACGATTTTATATCTGGTGATTATTATAGTACAGAAATCATTCTCTACAATGAGCAAGGGCAAAAAGTAGAGCGCAATAAAAAACGGGAATGTAAAAATAGGTTGGTGACTAGTCCAAAAATTGAATCCAAAGATCAAATATTCTTAGAGCGTACCCTTTATTACTACGACTCTGAGGGGAATCTCACTCGTGAGGAACTGAAAAAATGGCGTGCTGATGAGGGTATTGAAACTGATATTGAACAGCTTACTACTCACCATTTTTACGTTAAAGATGATGAATATGAAGAGCATTTAAAAGTTACTGTAAAAGAAATTGTTTAAACACCGTTTAAATAATTTTTATTTCTTAACTTTGTTCTTTATTTAACTAAAAAAATGAAAATACAATACTGTTCGGATTTACACCTCGAATTTGAGGATAATTTAAACTTTTTGAGCAATTGCCCCATAAAGCGGGTGGGTGATATTCTTATTATCGCTGGCGACCTTGTGCCTTTTGTAAATCTCTCTAAAGCCCTCTATAAAAGTGAAATAGCTGACCTTTGCAAGGGTTTTGAAAAGGTATTTTGGTTGCCTGGCAACCACGAGTATTACCTCTATACACACCACTACGCCAGCAGTCGCTGTGAGCAGCCTCTGAAAGAAGTGCCTAACCTCTACTTGGTAGATAACTATAGCGAGCGCATAGGTAACACTCAGCTGATACTTAGCACGATGTGGAGCCATATCAGCAAAAAGAACGAGAAAGCTATAAAATACGGAATGAATGATTTCCGTTATATTACTGTACTAAACCCCGCTAAAGGAGGTGAGATAGATTCTTTGGAAATAGCTGATTTTAACTATTTCAACAGAGAAGCGGTGCGTTTCTTGAAGAAAGAAGTGAAAAAAGCGGCTAAAGCCAAGCAAGCTGGCGAAATTGAGCATATAATAGTCGCTACCCACTATGTGCCTACCAAAGAACATTACCCTGAAATATACTTGGACAGTCCGCTAAATGAAACTTTTGCGCAAGACTTGACCGATTTTATTGTCTCAAACCCTATAGATTATTGGATTTACGGGCATCACCATTTTAACCAGCCTGACTTTAAGGTAGGTAATACCCAGCTACTCACCAACCAATTAGGCTACGTAATGCGAGATGAACACGAAGGGTTTGACTGGGGGAAATGTATAGAAATATAAAAAAATGAAAAAAATATTGTTATCAGACCTATTTCGTCCACTTCGTACTATATCTTTGCGGCTGAAAAAGGAAAAATAAAACTTTTTTTAGCAAAAAGGGATATATATCCGGAAAAGATTTGTATATTTGTCGCAAATTAAAAAATTACACGAATATTTGAGATAGACGTACAAACAAATATAACGATATAGCGTTTCGCTTTGATTTTCCTGTTCTGGAATACGACCAAACATTTCAATAACACAAGGAAAGCAAATGCCGAGATGCCTGCCTTATAAGTGCAGGTATTCCTTTTTGCTTTTGTGTTAGCCTTTGGTCGGGCTCCAGACGAAGTAATAGGAAGCCTGCACTTGATGTGTTTTTAAAAGATGAGTATAAACCAATTCATTCAAATTATATGGCGAATTTAATTAATCACAAAAAACAAACAATTTTATTAACTATTTTTTTCTTAGTTATGTTTTCTTGCAAATCATTATTAGCACAAGAAGAGGCTGAAGAATTAAAAACAGATAGCAAGAGTAAAATTATTCAAAAAGAAACACAACTAAATACAGAGAACCTACCAAAAGAAGAAGTTACTCCTATTACAGAAGCTCCAAAACAGGAAAAAGCGAGTGCTACTAAGAAAAAATCTTCAAAAAAAACAAAAAAGAAGAAAACGGAGCTGAGTAATTCTGGAACACAAACGCTTCAAACACTCACTGATGAAAAAACTGAGAATAAAAGAAAAGCTAAAGAAATAGCAGATTTTATACTTTTTGCAATTCCTTTTTCTATCTGTTTCTATATTATTCATAAAATATTATCTTATAGGCGTAGAAGGAAATGTAAACATTGTGGCAGATGGAATGCAATGAGAGAAACGGGTACCTAATTGCGTAGATAAAAAAGCTAAAAAAATAAAAGAAGAACTTAAAACGCGAGATGGGAAAGGTAATGTAATTCGAAGTAGAGAAGTATTAGTAGATGCTACGACATATTTTTATGAAACTCATCGCAAGTGTAAATATTGTGGTTTTGAAGATGTTTTAAAAAGCTCTGAAACTAAAAAGAATTAGAATATTGTAATGAGACACCTTACTAAAATAGTTAGTTTGTAAAATAATACATATGAAAATAGAAGAATTAATAGAAAAGTTTAAGCAAACTATTGCTGAATGGAATGAAAAAGAGGTAAAAGGCGAAGGGTTCAACCTCATTGATTTCATTAGTCGTATTTGGGGGATAGGAGAAACCAAACATAGTCAAATCTTAGGGTTCTTTCTTAATCCTCGTGAAAATCACGGGCAGGGTGGCTTGTTTTTGAAGCTATTCCTTGAAAAATTAGGTTTTGAAACTAGCATTTTCAATCCTAAAGATTGGTTAGTAAAAGTAGAACAGCGCTCTAATGGCAGAGACCAAATTGATATTCTCATTCAATCACGGCGTTTAGAGGTAAGTATAGTGATTGAGAACAAATCTAATGGGGCAGAAGACCAACCTCACCAACTCTATCGCTATTGGGAAAGTGCTATCTATTATTTTCATAACAAAGATGAAAAAAAAGCATTAAATCCTAAAAACTCACGTATTGTATATCTTCCTCAATGGGGATTACCTTCTGAACAAACGCGTAAAAGAATAGAAGGGTACAAAGAACCTTATCCTGAAAAATTGACCTTTGAAGAGCAAGGGGGCATCATTAGTTGTTGGACATATTACACTCATATTATGGAATGGCTCAACAAATGTATAAATGCTATGGGAAGAGAAAACCACATTGTTAAACAACTTGTAAGAAATTATATTGAATATTGGAGTACTTCAAATTCTAAAAACAAATACTATATGAACGAATTAGAAAAAGAATTAAAAAACCGAGAGGATTGGCTAACTATGGGTGAAGCTGTCAGCACAATGAATAATCTAAGAACCAAATGGGCAGAAGATTTCAGCACACTATTAGCCTCTATAAAATGCCACCCTAATTTTGTATACAACAAAGGTTGTGACGAAGCAAACCATTTCAATGATTTTCGTTGGACTTATGAGGGTAGCTGGGGCGATTTAGCATTTATCTATGAACCGCATAAAGGACTTTCTATTTGGAAAGCAGGAGCAGGAGGAGCAAGAGAATGGTACAAGGAAAGACTTGTGAAATTATTTCCTGATTTTGTTATCAGCCAAGATAATAATACAAACTACTTAATGCACTTAAGCACACAAAAAGATATTATCTTATGCCAATCAGAAGATAATGATGATATATTTCTTTGGGAATACCATAACAAAGGGAAGGAAGTACACGATTTCCTTGTTGAAAAACTTAAATCCTACACCAACAATAAAGAAGTTCAAACTCTATTTAAAGAGATAAATGATTGGAAGTTTGAACAACAACTTGAAACCATTTTACTAGGAGAGAATTTTAAAGGTGAAAGATGGACATTAAAACACTACGATTTTCGTTGGTTTCTCAAAGAGAGTAATTGGGATAAGGATTTAATATTCTTGTATTATCCTTATAATGAAAAAGGATTTTGTCTTTGGAAAAGAGACTTTGGTAGTAAAAAGGAACAATATAAATCCATTTTCCTTGAATTTTTCTCAGAAGATTTTGAGTGGTTGGATGATAATACTGATTATATTATGAGATTAAAAGGTAATGCTTTTTCTGCTCCTGGAAATACTTTTATAGAAGCTGGTTTTTCAAAATATGAAGTAGTTGAAAAACTTACCAGAATACTTCAGAAATACACTAACAAACAAGAAGTAATTGAGCTTTTCAAAAAAATAAATACAGATACTAAGGAATAAACATTTTACTCCTCCCCACTCCTAAAAAAGTGGGGAGTTTTTTATTGAAGAAAAAAAATATAGTCGGTCATAGTTTGTCCATTTTGTTTTATATCTTTGCCGTGTAATTTTTAAAGTAATACAATGAATCTTTACTTAGATGACCTACGTACTACTCCTGAGGGATTTGAGCGGGTGTATAGTTACGAGGAATTTGTAGCTTATCTTCAGCATTATGGGTTGCCTGATTTTATCTCATTTGACCACGATTTGGGTGAAGAGTTTTCTGGCTATGATTGTGCCAAATATTTGGTAAATTATTGTTTAGACCGTCAGTTGCCTTTGCCCAAGTTTGTAGTGCATAGTCAAAACCCTGTAGGTAAGACGAATATAGAACAACTATTAGCAAATTTTAAAAAGAATATAGAATTTTAATAAATAAAACTATGGCTAAAAAAGAACAATTATTGCGATTGGTACACATCGTAAAAGCTCTCGAAAAGGCTCCTGAAGGGGAACTTAGCTATCAGGAGCTATACGACTACCTAAAACAAAAACACGAGGATAAAGATTGCGAGAAGTTTAGTTTTTCGGAGAAGACTTTTCAGCGGGATAGGCATCTGTTAGAAGATATTTTTATGATTTATATTGCGCCTAATGGCAAGGGGCGATGGGTGATTGAAGAAAGTGAACTGACGAATCGGTATGCTATTTTTGACAATATCTTATTGGTAGATGCTTACCGCCGTACCAAAGAGATGCAAGAGGTGCTACTATTTGAACGACAAGAGAAAACGCTGGGCTTAAACCATATTGAAGACATTATTGAGGCTATAGAAAAACATTGTACTGTGCGGTTTTTCTACACCAAATTTTGGGAAGGGATAGCTCGCCAGCGTGAGATGGTGCCTTATGCCTTAAAGGAACACAACAGGCGTTGGTATCTGATTGCCGCTGAGCACAAAGAGCCTATGCAGTTTAAGGCTTTTGGTTTAGACCGTATTTCTCAATTGGAGGTTACAAGCACTAAAGTACAACGCAAAAAGGTGAATATAGAAGCCCTCTTTAAAAATACTTATGGGGTAATGATTGATACGGAAACACCTCCGCAAGAGGTTATTTTATCATTTGACTACGAGCAGGGGCAGTATGTTAAAACCCTAACACTGCACCCCTCGCAAAAGCTATTAGAGGACAATGAGGATGAGGTGCGTATCAGCTTGCTACTCGTTCCTACCTACAATTTTGTGATGGAGATATGCGCCCGCAGTCAGTATGTGAAAGTACTTGCACCTGCTACATTGGCTGAAGAGGTGAAAGAACATCTAAAAAAAGCATATGAGCAGTATTTGTAAAATTTAGTCATTTGTAATTTGTCATTTGTAATTATTTTGTATCTTTGCAAAAAATTACGCATCGTATGTCAGCAAACACAGTTACTCCTTATGAAAATTCGGCACAAGGCAAAAAACAACAGGTTACCCAAATGTTTAACACCATATCGGGTACGTATGACGGGCTAAACCGTGTTATTTCTTGGGGTTCGGATATAAAATGGCGTAAGTTTGTGGTACAGAAAGTAGCTGAAATACACCCTACAGCTGTATTAGATGTCGCTACGGGTACAGGTGATTTGGCCATTGCTCTCACTGAAATAAAAGGGGTGAAAATCACTGGGTTAGACATCTCAGAGGGAATGCTGTCGGTAGGGCGCGAAAAGGTAGCAAAGCGCAATCTTGCTGACCGCATTACCTTAGTACAAGGCGATAGTGAGCAACTGCCCTTTGCTGATGAGACCTTTGATGCCGTAACAGTAGGATTTGGGGTGCGTAACTTTGAAGATTTAGAAAAAGGACTTTCTGAAATTAGACGTGTGTTAAAACCTAATGGTCGGTTGGTAGTCTTAGAAACCTCGGTGCCTGAGAAGTTTCCTTTTAGGCAGGGGTATCATCTGTATACTAACTATGTGATGCCTTTGGTAGGTAAGTTGTTTTCTAAAGACCGCTCGGCGTACCGATACCTATCTAACTCGGCGATACACTTTCCGTACGGGAAGAAATTTCAAGAGATATTAAACAGGGTAGGCTATCAGCAAACTAAGTATTACCCTAAAACATTGGGTGGCGTCGCTACCATTTATATTGCAAATAAATAGAAAATAAAATAATAATGAATAATAAAAGTCTGAAAAAAACTCTCTTGCTGTTGCTTGTGTGTATGGGTGGATTTCACCTCTATGCACAGTTTAAACAACCTATGATAAACTTAGAGCATTTTGACGAAAAACGCTTTCAGTGGGGTTATTATTTTGGTGCTAATACTTTTGATTTTAAAATCGATTACAAAGAGCTAAATTATAACAATCCTCAGCTACAAGAGATACAAAACGAACGAAAAATAGGCTTCAATGTGGGGCTTACAGGGCAAGCAAGGCTTATCAAGTATATTGACCTACGTATTGAACCGGGGTTGGTATACAACAAGCGCGTACTTACTTTCCCCAACTTTACTGAGAGCAGAGATGCCGTACGCGAAGTGCCTTCTACTTATATCTACATACCTCTGCTACTGAAGTTTAGTGCCGATCGTTGGTATAATGTAAAACCCTATGTAACTGCAGGTGCCTCTATGGTTTTCAACCTCAGCAGTAATGCTAATCTAACGATAGACAACAGCGATAGAACTTTCCGTTCTACTAAAAACGTATTTTTCTATGAATTTGGCTTCGGGTTCGACTTTTATACCCATTATTTTAGGGTATCACCTTCGGTAAGAGCTTTGTTTTCTATCAATAATGAGTTAGTACCTGACTATGACCCAAACAGTCGCTGGACGGGTAACCTCAACGGTCTAAAAACAAGAGGTTTTTTATTCTGTCTTAACTTTGAATAATATGAAAAAGATACTTATAGCAGTAGGTTTTTGCTTAAGCTTAGCCTCATACGGACAAAATTTTAGTTACCCTATGGCGAGTCCGCGCCAAGTGATTACACAGCAGTTTTCGGTAAGCCAGATTACTGTAGATTATGGTCGCCCAAGTGTGCGAGGTCGTAAAATATTTGGGGAGTTAGTACCCTTTGGCAAAGTATGGCGATTGGGTGCTAATCAGGCTACTAGTATTTCTTTCTTACAGCCTGTAAAATTTGGAGGAAAGCCTGTAAAAAAAGGTGATTATGCTATCTTTGCAACGCCTGAAGCCCACCAATGGACAATTATGCTCAACTACGATGCTAATGCGTGGGGTGCTTACAGCTATGACCCTAATGAAAATGCTATAGAATTTACCGTTCCGGTTACACAAACTAAAGATTTGCAAGAATCACTTGAGTTTTCGTTTGAGACCCTCTCTAATGAGAAGCTCAACTTGGTTATCCGCTGGGAATACACTAAAGTAGAGATACCCATTGAGATAGACAAGAAAGAAACTATTGAAAAAATAGTAGAACAACTGAAAGAAGTAAAGCAATACGAGCGCGATTTAGAGGGTAAAGACACTAAATAATAAAGTTTTTAGGTTATGGAAAGAAAGAAAATAGTTCGCAAATACAGTATTTTTGCTATTCTTATAGCATTTTGGTTTATTTTCAGACACTTTCCTACCTTTACTGAGCGGTTTTATAGTGAAGGTATTTATCCTTTTATCGCTAAACTGCTACATTTAGCCTTTGGATGGGTGCCCTTTTCTATGGGTGATGTGCTCTATACACTTTTCTTTGTGAGTATCATTATTGGTAGCATAAAGCATTTTAGCAAACTATGGAAAAAGCCACTTTGGGCTCTTGATAAAGTAGCGAGCAAGGTCATTCGTATTGTATTGGCCTTCTTTATCTTATGGGGATTCAACTACTTTAGAATGCCCTTATCAGAACGGCTTGGTATCAGTACTACTTACACTGAAGCGCAATTGTATAAGGCTACAGAGGAAGCTATAGTTCGTGCCAATGCATTGCACCAACAATTAGCCCTCAATGATAGTACCAAGGTAACCTTACCTTTCACCCACGATGAAATCTACCGCATCGCTCACGAAGCTTATCCTCTAGAAAAAAATGGCATCACCGATTTTCACGCTATGAAGAGTGTAAAATCATCATTATACAGCAAACTACTTACTTATATGGGTTATAGTGGCTACCTAAATCCTTTTACTAACGAGGCACAAGTAAACCGCAAAATGGTAGGGTACGCTATCCCTGTAACAGCTTGCCACGAGGTAGCCCACCAAATGGGTTATGCTGCTGAAGAAGAAGCTAATTATTTAGGGTATTTGGCAGCTAAGAAGATAGAAAATCCTTATTTCAGATATAGTGCTGCTCTTTTTGCTTTGCGTTATCTACTATCAGAAGTGGCAAAAGTTTCTCCTGAAAAATACGACAATTATTACGCACAAGTACGCAAAGGTATTTTGAAAAATTACAAAGAAGTACGCCTTTTCTGGCAACAATACAAAAATAAAGCTGAACCTGTATTCAAGTCCAGCTATGATGTTTTTCTGAAAGCCAACAAACAAAGTGCCGGCATTGATAGCTACGATTTAGTAGTGGGGCTTATCATTAATGACAAATAACAAACTACAAGAATTTGTTAAGCTCCATTAGTAGTTCTTTACTATCTCTGAAGCCCTCACCACGCCAAATAAGGCTAAAGTTATTGAAGATAATAACTGTAGGCAAAGTGCTTATTTTTAATGCTTTACTAAGTTCCTTATTCCTATTTATCTCTACTTTTACTACCTTTACGCGATCTTTGAGTGCGGCTGATACTTCGCGCAATTCGCTATCCATACGCAATGAATTTTCTATCCCTTCAGAGTAAAAACAAATAAGTACAGGGGTATTCACATTGATGATATCTCCAAATTTTTCCATTTTCTTTTTAGTAATAATAATCGCACAAATGTACGACTATTTTTTGAAATACAAACTTTTTTGCTGAAAATTAGCATTTTGCCGATTACTTAGCTATTTATTAGTTATTTTTTAATTGCTAATTATTAATAGTTTTGTACCTTTGCCCTTGCTATGATACGAAAAATATTTTCTTTTATTTATTCTACTAAGCTGATGGCAGTGCTTTTTATAGGTTATGCTATCGCTATGGCTGCAGGCACTTTCATAGAAAATAGCTACGATATGGAAGCAGCGCGTATTTGGGTGTACAACACTTGGTGGTTTGAAACTATTACGCTGCTTTTTGTCATCAATTTTATAGGAAATATCAAGCGTTTTCAGTTGTTAAAAAGACAAAATTGGGCAGTGCTTGTACTCCATTTAGCGTGGATTTTTATCATCATAGGAGCTGGAATTACTCGTTATATTAGCGATGAAGGTACTCTATCATTACGCGAAGGTGAAACTACAGACTCTTATCTGTCAGACCGCACTTATATCACAGCAATGGTAGATGGTATATTTGAGGGACAACCGCTGCGAAAAAAGCAGCAAAAGGAAGTGCTCTTCTCAGTACACACACAAAATCATTACCGCTGGGCTTCTGACTTCAAAGGAAAACCTTTTGAGATAAAATACATTAGTTTTTCAGCTCCAACCCAAGGAATGAATGCCCTAACATTAGAAATATCATCAGGGGGAGAACGGCAACAAGTAACCATTATGGGGCACAAAGGAATGGTACATCCACCAGTAACGGTAAAACTCAACCAATTGGACTTTCATCTAAGCTATGGGAGTATCTATGTTGCAATGCCTTTCAGTATCAAGCTAAACGACTTTATAGCTGAGAAATACCCAGGTACTGAAAATAGTTATTCGTCTTTCAAAAGCAAAGTGACTATAAGTAGCAAAGATAAGACTTTTGATGAAGATATTTATATGAACCACATACTCAACTACAAGGGTTATCGCCTATTTCAATCGTCATTTCACCCAGATGAAAAAGGCACTATATTATCAGTAAATCACGATTTCTGGGGTACACTTGTTACTTATACGGGCTATATACTACTTTTTGGAGGATTATTAGCTTTTATGTGGGTAGGAAAATCAAGGTTTAAAAGACTGAATCAACAGTTGCGCACTCTTCAGCAAAAACGTACTCTCGCAGTGTTGCTGCTATTGCTATGTGGTACAGTAGCCTCTGCACAAAATGAATTACCAGTACCCGACAAGGCACACGCAGCCAAATTTGGAGCTTTGCTTATTCAAGATGATGGTAGGTTTAAGCCTATCAACACTTTTTCGTCTGAATTGCTAAGAAAATTGAGCAAACACGACACTTACAAAGGGATGAATGCCGACCAAGTGCTACTTTCTATGTTGCTAAGTCCACAGGCGTGGATGCAAGAAGAGATTATATATGTAAAAAAAGCCAATGATAGTCTGCATCGCTTTCTGAATGTAGCAGAAGGGCGCAAATGGATTCAGCCAAATAACCTATTTGACGCTAAAGGGCAATATAAACTCGCCCCCCTACTAAACGACATATATAGCACCAATAACCCTAACCAATTTCAGAAAGATTTCAAAGAAGTAGACCAACGTATCAGCTTACTAAACAGAGCATTATATGGTGATATTTTTAAAATATTCCCCCTACCCCACTCTGATAACCACCGTTGGATTTCGCACTTAGACTATGTACGCGACACCCTTTTGATAAGTGACACACAGTACAAACAATTTGTCAAAAATGCACTGCCCGCTTATCTTATTTTAGTACGCGAAGGTATAAATACTGGCGACTACAGCCGTGCTGAAAAAGTATTAGACAACATACATTTGCAGCAAGAACTTTATTCCGCAAAGGTATTGCCTTCGCCTACAAAAGTGGCGGTAGAACTATGGTATAATAAGATTAACATCTTTGAGCAGCTTTTTCAAGGCTATTTATATGTAGGTACACTGCTCTTTATAGTGTTATTACTACAGATTTTCATTCAGCATCGCAGTTTCAATCTATTTACTAAAATAGGTATTTTCATCTTGTGGATTTTCTTTATCGCACACACACTTGGACTGATAGCCCGCTGGTACATATCGGGACACGCCCCTTTCAGCGATGCTTATGAGAGTATGATATATGTAGGGTGGTCGGCTATGGGGGCTGGCTTAGTATTCACAAGAAGATCGCCCCTAACGGTAGCCGCTACTGCTTTCGTAACGGCTATGATTCTGATGATTGCCCATTGGAATTGGATGGATCCTGCTATTGGCACTCTACAGCCTGTACTAAATAGTTATTGGCTGATGCTACACGTAGCAATAATAGTGGGTAGCTATGGTCCTTTTACACTGGGTATGATATTGGGTATCATCAATTTAAGTCTGATGATAATAACTACTCGAAAGAATGCTACCAAACTCAAAGCTATACAAGAAGAGCTAACCATTGTAAATGAACTATCACTAACCGTGGGATTGGTAATGCTAACCATTGGCAACTTTTTAGGAGCGATGTGGGCAAATGAGAGCTGGGGTCGTTACTGGGGGTGGGATCCTAAAGAAACATGGGCACTTATCAGCATAATGATATATGGCTTAGTGATTCACCTACGACTAATACCAAAAATGCAACATCGTTGGGTATTTAACTTTGCTAGTGTAGTAGCTTACTTCAGTATACTGATGACCTATTTTGGGGTAAATTTTTACCTCAGTGGTATGCATAGTTATGCTTCGGGCGAACAGATTATCACCCCTGACTTTGTATATTATGCTGTAGGAGGGGTATGTTTATTAGGAGGTATTTCGGCTTGGAGAGCAAAGCTAATTTGCTAAATTGCCAATTGTTTTTTACCTTTGCGGCAAATTTTAATTTTTTATGAATCTACATTTTGACATCGTGGAGATAGTCTCTGCTACTATGGTGCTATTTGCGGTAATTGATATTATCGGAAGCGTACCTATTATCATCAATCTACGTAAGAAAGCAGGACGCATACAGTCCGAAAAAACCGCTATTGTGGCAGGCGTCTTATTAGTACTTTTCTTATTTATAGGCAAGCAATTGCTGAATCTATTCGGTGTAACGGTTGAAGCCTTTGCCGTTGCAGGGTCTTTCATTCTGTTTTTCTTAGCCTTAGAAATGATTTTGGGTATCACCTTATACAAAGGTACAACCCCTGAATCTGCCTCTATTATTCCTCTTGCTTTCCCTATAGTAGCGGGGGCTGGCTCTCTTACTACAGTATTGTCACTCAGAGCTAAATACGAAGTTGAAAATATCATTATGGCTATTATCATCAACATTGTTATCGTCTATTTAGTACTAAAATCATCAGAACGAATAGAGAAGTATTTGGGCAAACAGGGTACTACTGTCGTTCACAACTTCTTTGGAGTGATACTATTAGCCATAGCTGTCAATCTGTTTACTACCAATATCAAAACGATGTTATTTACTACCGAGACACCCGTACATAACGAGCAAAAAACAACAACACCCAACGCTGACCCTAATGACAACAAACAAACTCATAACGAGTACTTTTATAACCCTAATATCTAAAACAAAATGCTAAATAAAGAAGATAATTTTTTCCTCTTAGCAGGTCCTTGTGCCATAGAAGGAGAGGATATGGCTATGAAAATAGCTGAACGCATTGTTACTATCACTCATAAACTGAATATTCCTTATACTTTCAAAGGAAGTTTTAAAAAAGCTAACAGAAGTAGGATTGATTCATTTACCGGTATAGGTGATGAAAAAGCTCTGAAAATATTGCAAAAAGTAGGACAAACCTTTGGTGTGCCTACTGTTACCGACATTCACCAAGTAAGTGATGCTGCCCTTGCTGCCGAATATGTAGATGTACTACAGATACCGGCTTTCTTAGTACGCCAAACTGACTTAGTTGTAGCGGCTGCCGAAACAGGCAAGGTAGTAAACCTAAAAAAAGGACAGTTTATGAGTCCGGAAAGTATGCAGTTTGCGGTACAAAAGGTTTTTGATAGTGGCAACAAAAAAGCCCTCATCACTGATAGAGGTACGATGTTTGGTTATCAAGACCTAATTGTTGATTTTAGGGGTATCCCTACGATGCGGCAGTTCGCCCCTGTAATAATGGATGTAACTCACTCTTTACAACAGCCCAACCAACAGACAGGAGTAACAGGGGGTAGACCTGATATGATTGAAACCATAGCTCGAGCTGCTATCGTAAACAATGCTGATGGACTATTTATAGAAACCCATTTCGATCCTGCTAACGCTCTAAGCGATGGGGCTAATATGCTACACCTCGACCTACTTGAAGGACTTTTAACGCGATTGGTTGCCATTCGCAAAACTATTAACGAATTCTAATGAATTATTCTAACGCGCTTTCTAACCCTATTTTCTCTCTAATAAGTACTATTTCCAGCCAAATGGCATTGGAAAGCTATGTAATTGGTGGCTTTGTCCGCGATTTCTTACTGCAAAAGAAATTGCCTAAAGACATTGACATCGTCTCTATCGGCAGTGGTATTTCATTAGCTGAAAAAGTAGCTGAGCAATTGCCTAATAGCCCTAAAGTATCGGTGTTTAAGAACTTTGGTACCGCTATGATAAAAGCAGATGGTTTAGACATTGAGTTTGTGGGGGCAAGACGCGAAAGCTATGAGTCTAACTCGCGTAAACCTTATGTAGAGAGTGGTACACTACAAGACGACCAAAATAGGCGTGACTTCACCATTAACGCTATGGCTTTCTCGCTCAATAAAGATACTTTTGGCGAGTTGATAGATCCGTTTGATGGGTTAGGCGACTTAGAAAGAAAAATTATTCGTACTCCTTTAGACCCTGATATTACCTACTCAGACGACCCTCTTCGTATGATGCGTGCTATCAGATTTGCTACACAACTAAACTTTCAGATAGAAGATACTTCACTTAATGCTATTAGCAAAAACAAAGAGCGACTACAAATCATCTCTAACGAGCGCATAGTAGATGAACTGCATAAAATATTATTAGCTACTAAACCCTCTATCGGACTAAAACTCTTATACGAAACCGGATTATTGCACTATATACTGCCTGAGCTTATCGCTCTACAAGGAGTACAAGAGCAAGACGGACAAAGGCATAAGGATAACTTTTGGCATACTTTGGAAGTGGTAGACAATATAGCAGAACATACTGATAATTTATGGTTACGCTGGGCTGCACTACTACACGATATAGGCAAAGCTCCTACCAAACGCTTTGACAAGAAAATTGGCTGGACATTTCACGGACACGAATTCGTAGGCAGTAAGATGGTATACCACCTTTTCAAAAGGCTACGTATGCCACTGAATGACAAAATGAAGTATGTACAGAAAATAGTAAAGATGAGTTCACGCCCTATTGTTATTGCTGAAGACATCGTTACAGATTCAGCTGTAAGGCGTTTAGTATTTGATGCAGGAGAAGAATTTGAAGACCTAATGACACTCTGCGAAGCCGACATCACTACTAAAAACCCTAAAAAGTTTAAAAAATATCACGATAATTTTCAGATAGTACGTCAAAAAGTAGTAGAAGTAGAAGAAAAAGACCATATTCGCAACTTCCAACCTCCTATCTCAGGAGAAGAGATAATGCAAACTTTCGGATTACCCCCTTCACAACCAGTAGGCGTTCTAAAAGAAGCTATAAAAGAAGCCATATTAGAAGGCAAAATACCTAATGAATACCAAGCTGCTAAGGCTTTTATGATGGAAAAAGCTAAAAATATGAAATTAATAATGGCGAATGATTAATCATTCGCCATTATTCTTACATATCGTATGTAGCCTTTACCATTTATCTTTGTGTTAAGATTTTCTGTTTTAAGCTCTACTTCAGCATCCTGAGTGTAATATTTATTATCTTCTACTGCTGTTTCAAAGCGTATTTTATAACCTTTATTCAGCTTACTATCTTCTATAGTAATCACTTTTACAGCGCGCTCTCCCCCACTAATCGTAGCTCCTGTGATACCATCAATAGTCTGCCGCTTGCCATAAAACTTCCACCATTCAGTTAGTTCACTATACCACTCAGGGTCATCACCAAGCACCTGTAAGGTCTGTTCGTATTTCCCTTGAGGGTTTATCAGCGAGGCTACAATATAAGCCCCATCTCCTTTATAATTAGTAAGTTGTATTAAGCATTTATATTTTTTAGACGTTGTCTGTTGTACAAATGAGGCTGTAAGCAAAGCCACTACAGCTACTAAAGCAGTTATTAAGTATTTCTTTTTCATCTAAATTACTATTTTAAAAATTCAACATTTATTCCTTTAAGGGCTTCGTTTTCTTTAGCCAACTCATATACTGTCTCACCTAAATCAGTAAGAGCATTTTTGTCTGCCCCTTTGCTAAGTAAAAAGTTTATCACTTCCACATTCTTAGCTATCATAACAGCTTTTTGCAACGGAGAAAGCCCCTCATTATTCTTCTTATTTATATCAAGTGGATAAGCGCTCAATTTCTCTAAAAATTCTAATTTACCTCTTTTTACAGCTGTGTAATAGAGGGTATTACCCTCATTATCAACCATCTGTATATCAGCCCCTTTGCTTATCAGTAGGTCTACCATAGGCAAAGTATTATTTTCAAAAGCTAATTGCAGAGCCGTATACCCTTCTTTGCTTCTAGCGTTAATATTATTCGCAGCAGCAAGCAAGAGTGTTGCGATTTCAGGAGTATTGAGGGCAGCTGCATTCATAAGAGGCGTTCTACCCTCATTATTAGCTTGAGCAGGGTCATTACCTTTTTCCAAAAGATAAGAGAGTACCTCTGTATCACGATTTTTACCTGCCACTATATAAAGTGGTGTTATACCATCACTGTTCACCTGATTAGGTTTTACCCCCAATTGCTCTAAATATTCAAAGAAATCACGTTTATTAGTAGTACGTCTAAAACCTCTGGCAGCTGCAAAAAACGCATTTTCACCCTTCTTATTTACATTTTTAGGGTTTATTTTCTTCTTTATCAGAGCTTCTATTATACTTTTATTGCCCATTGTAGCAGCATAATAGATAGCATTATTCCCATTTGTGTCTGTAGAAGTGAGTTTCAGTCCTTTTTTAATGAAATAATCGGCTTGTTTGAGGTCTTTTAGGTGAGGAATGAGCATCAAAAAGAGGTTTGCACCATCAGAATTAGTTTCTTTTAAGTTCGCTCCACTTTTCAACAATAATTCATAAAGCTCCTTATCTGTCTGCCCTCCTACGGCAGCAAAAAGTATAGGAGTATACTGACGAGAGTCGCGACGGTTTACATCTGCCCCTTTACTGATAAGGTATTTCATCACAAGCTGATTATTCTGAAAAGCAGCCCAATGCAGATAAGTACGCTTATCGTGAGTGATTTTATTTACACCATTCCCCTCTAAATCAATAAGATAAGCAATAGTTTCATAGGGAGCAGCATTAAGTATTGCCATAGAAGTAGCATCAAAAGTACGAGCGTTAAAAGCTGTGGGGCTATTCCCTTCAGCTATCGCTTGTTGCACTTGTGCTACCGAAGGCTTCTGCTTCCAATACGCTTCGGTCAGCAAGACATTTGTCTGTGCCCTCATAGTAAGCCCCATAAACACAAGGCATCCTATAAAAAGTTTTCTCATAAAAATCGTTATTTAGAATTAATTGCGGCAAAGATACAAATTAATAACAAATAATAAATATCCTTCGACAATTTATTTTTCCCTTTACTTCAGATATACCTACACCGAACGATGAGCGAACAATGAGCGAAGGATAAGCGAAGAAAAACTGAACTCAACCATTTAATAAAAAACTATAACTTTTTGCTTGTTACGTATAAAATTACTACTTTTGCAGCCTCAATATTATTTTTACCGTTAATCGAAAATATATGACTTCACAAGAAATAAGACAGCAATTCCTAAAATTCTTTGAGAGTAAAGGGCATACCATCGTTCCTTCTGCTCCTATGGTTATTAAAAACGACCCTACCCTGATGTTCACTAACGCGGGTATGAACCAGTTTAAAGAGTTTTTCCTCGGCAATGCTAAACCTAAACAAACACGTGTGGTAGATACTCAAAAATGTTTGCGCGTATCGGGCAAGCACAACGACCTCGAAGAGGTAGGACGCGACACCTATCACCACACGATGTTCGAGATGCTCGGCAACTGGTCTTTTGGCGACTACTTCAAAAAAGAAGCCATTAGCTGGGCGTGGGAACTGCTGACTGAAGTATATAAAATACCAAAAGAACACCTATACGTAACGGTATTTGAAGGTAGCGAGGAAGAGGGCGTGCCTTTCGACCAAGAAGCCTACGATATATGGAAAGAACGTATCGCTGAAGACCATATTTTACTCGGAAATAAGAAAGATAACTTCTGGGAAATGGGCGATCAAGGTCCTTGTGGTCCTTGCACCGAAATACACGTAGATATTCGTTCTGACGAAGAAAAAGCCAAAATAGCAGGGCGTGACTTGGTCAATAACGACCACCCTCAAGTGATTGAGATTTGGAACAACGTATTTATGGAGTTCAACCGCAAAGCCGATGGCAGCCTCGAGAAACTCCCTTCTAAAAATGTGGATACAGGTATGGGCTTTGAACGCCTCTGTATGGTTTTGCAGAAAAAGCAATCAAACTATGACACCGATGTATTTACTCCGCTAATTCAAAAAGTAGAAGAGATAACCAAAAGCAAATACTATAGCGGCAACAATGTAAGTGCCGAACAAGAGCAGATAAATATTGCCATTCGTGTCATTTCAGACCATATCAGGGCGGTGGCTTTTGCCATAGCCGACGGGCAGCTGCCTTCTAATAATGGGGCTGGTTATGTAATACGCCGTATTTTGCGCCGTGCTATCCGCTATGGTTTCACTTTCTTAAACCAAAAAGAACCTTTTATCTATAAGCTGGTAGAAACGCTCACCAAACAGATGGGCAGCACTTTCCCCGAATTAGAAAAGCAGGCATTTATCATTATGAATGTGATAAAAGAAGAGGAAAACTCTTTCTTGCACACACTCGAACAGGGATTGCTAATGCTCGATGTGATGATACAAAATACTACCAATAAACAATTGTCAGGTAGCAAAGCTTTTGAGTTATACGACACTTACGGTTTCCCTAAAGATTTAACCGCTCTTATACTCTCTGAAAAAGGATTGACTTTAGACGAGGCGGGCTTTGAAGAGAACCTACAAAAGCAAAAAGAGCGTTCACGTGCAGCTGCCCAAGTAAAAGCAGGCGACTGGGTTGTCCTTCGCGATGACGAAGAAGAAGAATTTATCGGCTACGATGCCTTAGAGGCAGTGGTTCGCCTTGTGAAATACCGCAAGGTGGAAAGCCAAAAAGACGGCACTCACTACCAATTGGTGTTCAATACCACTCCTTTCTATGCTGAAGGAGGCGGACAAATAGGCGACAAAGGTACGCTACAGTCGGCTAATGGCGAGTTGGTATACATATTAGACACTAAAAAGGAGAACAACCTTATCATACACATAGCAGAGCACTTGCCCGAAAACCTAACCGACCCATTTAAGGCTGAAGTTCACTCTATAGCTCGCCAAATGGCGGAGGCTAACCACAGTGCTACCCACCTATTGCACCAAGCCTTGCGCGAGGTATTGGGTACGCACGTAGAGCAAAAAGGGTCTCGCGTATCGCCAGAAACCCTTCGTTTCGACTTCTCTCACTTTGCTAAAATGACTGATGAAGAATTAAGCGAAGTAGAACGCATAGTAAACAGACGTATTTGGGAAAAGATACCATTACAAGAACACCGCAATATACCTATACAACAAGCGATAGAAGCAGGGGCTATGGCGCTATTCGGCGAAAAATACGGCGACCACGTGCGAATGATACAATTCGGCGACAGTAGAGAGCTTTGTGGAGGGACTCACGTAAAAAATACTAGTGATATATGGTTCTTCAAAATCCTTTCAGAAGGAGCCGTTGCAGCTGGTATCCGTAGGATAGAAGCTATCACTTGTGGAGGAGCTGTGAAGTACTTTGCAGAGCAAGAAAAGTTAGTTGATAACATCAAATCTACCCTCAAAAACGCACAAGACCCTATCAAAGCCATCGTACACCTACAAGAAGAGAATGCCCAACTGCAAAAAGAGTTAGAGCTACTGAAGAAAGAGCAAGCTAAGAACCTAAAAGTATCTCTAAAAAACGAATTTGCTCCTATCAATGGGGTGCAATGCCTTATCAAACAACTCGATTTAGATACAGCTACCCTCAAAGACCTTGCTTTTCAGTTAGGCAATGAGGTAGAAAATCCGTTTATCTTATTTGGTTCAGCATACGAAGGCAAAGCCTTATTATTGTGCTATATCGGCAAAGAGCTTGCCCAAGCCAAAGGGTTAGATGCCGGCAAAATAGTAAGAGAGTTAGGCAAATACATACACGGCGGCGGCGGCGGACAGCCTTTCTTTGCCACAGCAGGCGGTAAAAACCCCGAAGGCATAGCCGAAGCCCTCGAAAAAGCGCAGGCGCTCGTTAGGGGGTAGTCGTTAGAACAAATTCGCTAATGGGTAAATTTGCTAATTAATAATTATTTTGTACCTTTGCAGAAAATCATTTAATAATGAAAGAGACAGACATCATCATCATAGGGGCAGGCCCCACAGGACTTTTTGCGGTTTTCGAGGCAGGATTGTTGCGCTTGAAGTGTCACCTTATTGACATCCTACCCCAAGTAGGCGGACAGCTGACAGAGCTGTACCCCAAGAAGCCTATTTTCGACATCCCTGGTTACCCTAGCGTGGGGGCTCTCGAGTTGGTAGACAACCTAATGGAGCAAATTAAGCAGTATCAGCCTGAATTTACCTTAGGCGAAACCGCTATGACCCTGACTAAAAATGATGATGGCACTTTCATTGTTACTACCGATGCTGGTACGCAAGTTAAAGGGAAGGCTGTAGCTATTGCGGGTGGATTAGGCACTTTCGAGCCTCGCAAACCTGAGCTTGAAAATATAGCGCAATACGAGGGTAAAGGGGTAGCTTATTTTGTAAAGAACCCCGAAAGCTATGCAGGCAAACACGTAGTAATAGCAGGGGGTGGCGACTCTGCTCTCGATTGGAGTATCTATTTAGCCGAAAAAGTAAATACGGCCTCAGTTACCTTAGTGCATAGGCGCAATGAGTTTAGAGGGGCTTTAGATTCGGTTGAAAAGGTAAAAGCCCTAAAAGCTGCGGGCAAAATCAATCTCAAAACGCCTTACGAAGTGGTAGGGCTTGTAGGAGAAAACCAATTAGAAAAGGTAGTGTTAGAGCAAGAGGGGGGCAATAAAGAGGAACTTGTTGCCGATGCTTTTATACCTCTTTTCGGGCTTACCCCTAAATTAGGCCCTATAGCTACTTGGGGGGTTGAGATAGAAAAGAATGCTGTAAAAGTGAATAATGCCTTAGATTATCAAACTTGCATAGAGGGGGTATACGCTATAGGCGACGTAAATACTTACCCCGGCAAGCTAAAACTCATACTCTGCGGTTTTCACGAAGCTACTCTAATGTGTCAAAGTGTCTATAACCGCATCTATCCAAACAAAAAGTATGTACTCAAATACACTACAGTAGTGGGTATTGATGGTTTCGACGGCACTCGCAAAGAAGCAGAAAAAGCAGTAATAAAATCAATTGATTAATTAAAGAGACTACTATTTTTAATAACTAAATAAAAATGAAGAGCATAAATGTACTATTAGCAAGTGTCTTTTTAGCCTTTTCGGCATCGCTACAAGCACAAATAGACACCCTTAGCAGCAAAACACTGCTAATGAAAGGGAAAATAAAAAAAGTAGAAGACTTCTCTTTTTTATTAGAACCCGACCCTAAAGGTGAAAAGAAATTCGACGGTAAGAACTACAATGTTTTTCCCTATGCCGAGGAGTGGGGGCTTGAAAAAGACGCAACAAAATCTTCTAAAACTAATATAGCCTATATTTTCGATAATTCGGGCAAGAATTTAGAGATAATAACTTACAATGCTGAAGACCAGCCTTTTGGTGGGATGCGCTTTTTCTATGACAAAAACGGACATATTAACAGAAGTCAATCAGTATTTACAACTGGTGATGGCGAGTTTACGGTAGACCGCAAATATTTTTACAATGAGAAAAATCAGTTGGTAAAAATAGACGAGTATGACGGCGATACTTGGCTCATCACTATCACCTATAAGTATGACGATTGGGGCAACTGTATAGAGAAAAACAAAGTGGCGAGCGTATCAGCTTTAGAAAAAGACATTCAGCGCTACGAAGAGAAAAACCTCATTTTAGAGAAGAAAATACGCCCCGAATACACCCGCGAAAAATCGTATACTTATAATAATATAAACAAAGTAGCTGCTACTGAAGATAAAGTATTAGAGAAAAACGTATTCTTAAAAACACAAAACGAATACGATAAAGAGGGACGACTCTCTAAAGCTACTTTCTTAAACGAAGCCAAACAAGAAACCGTTTGTACCTATAAATACAACAAAGCGGGGCGACTTATACAGAGCATTTGCACGGCTAATGACGACCCTAACTTCTATGTAGAAACAAATTATATGTTTAACAAGTCGGGCGAAACGCAAGTGGTAAAGACTCGTACCTCTGTCGCTTCAACCAAAGTATTCGACGAGCACAACCTGCTAACGGCCTATACTACTCCCGAATTCGATTATAAATACCGTTATTCATTCGACAAAATGGGCAATTGGACGCAAGTGCTAATGTACGAAAACGGCAAACCTATCTGTGCACGTATCCGCAAAATAGAATATTTCAAATAATGAGTGATATACATCTAAAAATAACCGACAGAGAGGGGCTTCTATACGAAATAGAAGCCCCTACTGATATGAATATGTCCTTAATGGAGGTAATGCGCGCCTACGAGATTGCCCAAGATGGCGAGATAGGCGTATGTGGGGGTATGGCTATGTGTGCCTCTTGTCAGTGCTATGTGCAGAATGAAGAGGCGGTAATGCTCCCCGAAATGGGGGAAGAAGAACAAGCTATGCTTTCTGAAGCTTTCCACGTAAAACCCAACAGCCGATTGGGTTGTCAAATACCTATAACCCCAGAACTTGATGGCCTCGAAGTGATATTAGCGCCTTTCAGTTAAAAAAATATGTACTTTCATTTGCATTTCACAATTTAATTCTATACTTTTGCGTCTGTTTAATGTTAATTCACCAAATGATGTTAAAAAGAAATCTATTCTTATGGCTATTCGCATTAGCCGTATCGTTCGGTGCTCAGGCTCAAAATTATGAGTGGAAAGAAGCACAAAGTGGTGGTTACAAATACAAATATGTAACCCACGACCCTACTAATTCAAGGTTCTACACCTTGAAAAACGGACTGACCGTCATTCTCAGTCCTACGAATAAAGAACCGCGCATACAGTGCTACGTAGCTGTTAAAGCAGGTAGCAAAACCGACCCTTCTACTAATACAGGGTTAGCGCACTACTTAGAGCACTTGCTCTTTAAGGGTACTGACAAGTACGGTTCATTAGACTGGGAAAAAGAGAAAGTACAGTTAGATAAAATTGATGCGTTGTACGAAGAGTACAATCACACCAAAGATGCTGAAAAGCGCAAAGCTATCTACAAAAAAATCGACTCTGTATCAGGGGTAGCTAGCAAATACGCTATCGCTAATGAGTACGACAAGATGATGACTGCTATGGGCGCACAGGGTACTAATGCTTTTACCTCGTTTGAAAAAACAGTGTATACTGATGATGTGCCTGCCAATGCCTTAAACAAATACATCACTGTGCAAGCAGAGCGTTTCCGCAATCCTGTATTGCGTATTTTCCACACTGAGCTCGAAGCCGTGTACGAAGAGAAAAACCGTTCGTTAGACAGCGATAACAGCGAGGTATTCGAAACTCTTTTTGCTTCATTGTTTAAAAAGCACAACTACGGTTTGCAAACTACTATTGGTACAGTAGAACACCTCAAAAACCCTTCGCTTAAGGAAATTCGCAAATACTTCCACACTTATTACGTGCCTAACAATATGGCAGTAGTACTTTCAGGAGATTTCAATCCAGACGAAGCGATTGCTGAAATTGATAAGGCTTTCAGTTATATGACACCAAAAGCTGTACCTCAGTACACTTTCGAGAAAGAAGAGCCTATCACTGCCCCTATTATCAAAAAAGTAATAGGCCCAGATGCTGAAAGCGTTTCTATAGCTTTCCGCCTACCAGGCAACCAAGATAAAGAAGCGCTATTAGCTGATTTAGTGGGTGAAATCCTTACCAATGGCAAAGCGGGTCTTATAGACTTAAATCTTGTAAAGAAACAAAAACTACTTGGGGCAAGCGCTTTTGCTTATACCCTTATAGACTATGGCGTACTATATCTATCAGGACGCCCTTTACAAGGTCAGTCATTAGAACAAGTGAAAGACCTAATGCTCGGACAGATAGAAGACCTTAAGAAAGGAAACTTTGATGATGACCTTATCCCTTCTATCATCAACAATATGAAAAAGTACGTTATACAAAGTACCGAATCTTATGCTAGCCGTGCTAATATGCTAATGGATGCTTTCACTGACAATCTCGATTGGAAAGACCGTGTAGCTTATGTAAACGACCTTTCTAAGATAACTAAGGCCGACATCGTAGCTTTTGCTAACAAATACTTAGGCAATAATTACGTGGCTGTCTATAAAGAAAAAGGGCAACGTACCAATGTTGAGAAGATAGAAAAACCTGCTATTACACCTGTTGAAACCAATGCTGACAAACAATCAGCTTTTGTGAAAATGGTGAACGAAATGCCAAGTACCCCAGTAAAACCTGTTTTCTTAGACTACAGCAAAGACCTACAAAAAGGTAAATTAGGCAAAGCAGAAGTACTATACGTACAAAACAAAGACAATGAATTATACCGCTTAAGTTTCCGTTATAAAATAGGTACCCTAAACGATTTGAAATTAGCCATAGCTTCTAATTATAGTCAATTCTTAGGTACTGATAAAATGTCAGCAGAGCAGCTCAGCAAAGAGTTATACAAAATAGCTTCTAGTTTTAATATCTCAGCCAGTGGAGAGTATACTACTGTCAATATCGAAGGGCTACAAGAGAACTTTGAGGCAGCAGTAAAACTTTACGAAGACTTTATCGCTAATATAAAAGTAGATGAAGAAGCGTTGAAAGCGTTAAAAACACGTGTAGCTAAAACACGTATAGACTCTAAAGCCAACAGAGGGGCTATTATGCAAGCTTTAACAAACTATGCTTTGTACGGAGCTAAAAACCCTTATAACTACACTTTTTCTGATGCCGAAATCGAAGCTATCACAGGAAAAGAGTTGGTTGAGAAACTTAAAAAGCTAAACAATGTAGAGCAAACTGTTATCTATTATGGTCCTTTAAGTTTAAATCAGCTTACTGCTAAGCTAAAACCACTTCATAAGGTGCCTGCTAAGTTTGCTCAAGTAGCTCCTAAAAAAGAGTTTAAACAAGTAGAGCAAACTAAGAATCAAGTATTCTTTGCTGATTATGAAATGGTACAAGCAGAAACCCGTTGGATTCGCAATACCGTTCCTTATAACCCTGCTGAAAGCACTGTTATTAAAGCCTTTAATAACTATTTTGGAGGCGGAATGGGCTCTTTAGTATTCCAAACTATACGCGAAAGTAAAGCCTTAGCTTACAGCACTTATGGCTATTACGCAACTCCTAGTAAGAAAACTGATAAGTACTATACACTTGCTTATGTAGGTTCTCAAGCCGACAAGTTTAAAGAAGCTGTTGAAGCTATGAATGAACTGCTTAACACTATGCCTGAGTTACCTGCTAACTTAGAATTAGCTAAACAGCAAATCAAGCAAGAAATAGAAACAGAGCGTATCACACAAGACGGTATCATCTATTACTATTTACACGACCAACGTATGGGCTTAAAAGACGACATACGCAAACAGATATACCAAAATATAGATAATATCACAATGAAAGACATAAAGGCTTTCCACGATAAATATCTATCAAACAAACCATATACGTATGTAATATTAGCTTCAGAAAAGAAACTTTCTGAAGATGAGCTTAAGAAAATTGGCGATTTCAAAAAACTTAGCTTAAAAGAGCTATTTGGATACTAAATCATAAGCAAATAATACTAAAAGAGAGGTCGCCTCAGATTGTTCTGAGGCGACCTCTCTTAGTTTTAGTACCATTGATAATATAGTTGGTAATTAGTATTTTTTTACTATCTTTGCGGCGGTTTTTATCAATTATCAATAATAATCGATAGTTAAATATAAATTGTAATGAAAAAATCTTTTTTAGATTATACAATTATCAGCCTGAAAGGAATAGCTATGGGGGCAGCAGATGTAGTGCCAGGGGTATCAGGGGGTACTATCGCCTTTATATCGGGCATCTATGAAGAGTTAGTAGACTCTATCAGTCGTATCAATTTAAAAGCCTTTAAAATGCTATTTAGCGAAGGTATAGTAGCTTTCTGGCGACATATCAATGGCAACTTTTTCGTATCCTTATTATTGGGGATAGGTATTAGTATCTTATCGTTGGCTAAGCTCATCAAATGGCTGTTAGAGCAGTACCCCATAATGGTATGGGCATTTTTCTTCGGACTGATGATTGCTAGTGTATTCTTCTTAGTTAAAGAAATAAAGCGCTGGAATCTGGCTGCTATACTAACGATGCTCCTTTCAGGGGTGGCAGCCTATATCATCACTGTTATTCCTCCTTTAGTAAGCAGCAGCGACCAGAGTTTGCTATTTTTGTTTTTGTGTGGGGCTATCGCTATCTGCGCAATGATACTCCCCGGCATTTCCGGAGCTTTTATATTAGTACTTTTAGGCGCCTATCATACTATATTAGACGCACTGAGCAGCTGGAAACTAAAAATAATTTTCACCTTTGCCTTAGGGGCAATCACTGGTATTCTAAGTTTTTCAAGAGCCTTAAAATGGCTTTTCGCTACCTACAGAAACCTTACCTTTGCAGGGCTTACCGGTTTTATCATCGGGTCGCTAAACAAAGTGTGGCCTTGGAAACAACCCCTACTAAAAGACACGGTAAACAACAGCGTGATATGGGAAAAAAGCATCAGCCCGTGTCAGTTTGCAGAAATTACCCACACCAATCCGCAGATATTAGCGGCAATAGGATTGGCTATAGCCGGATTTTTGGTTATCTACCTGATTGAGAAGTGGGCAAATCGTATAAAACACTAATAAAATGTCAGCACTAGCAAGAGGCAACAAAAAACTACTCAATGCGTGGGCGTTTTACGACTGGGCAAACTCAGTGTATTCGCTAACCATTGTTTCAACTATATTCCCTATTTTTTATGGTTTGTTGTTTAAAACGGCGCAACTAACTCATATTTCGCTCTTTGGTATCTTATTCAAAAGCACTTCTGTAATTGCTTTTGTTACCGCTTTAGCCTTTTTGTTAGTAGTACTCCTCTCCCCTATTCTGAGTGGTATAGCCGATTTTTTAGGCAATAAAAAGAGTTTTATGCGCTTTTTTTGCTACTTAGGAGCAATTTCGTGTGTCGGACTCTATTGGTTTTCGTTAGAACATATCTACTTTGGGCTGATTTGCTACTTTTGCGGGGTACTAGGTTTTTGGGGAAGTATCGTGTTCTACAACTCTTATTTGCCTGATATTGCGCTACCAGAGCAGTATGATGCGGTCAGTGCCAAAGGTTATAGTTTAGGCTATGCTGGCAGTGTATTACTACTGATTTTGAACCTTATAATAGTGATGAAACCCGAATGGATAGGGTTTGAAAACGCTGATACTACTACTGCACTAACCACTATGCGTATTTCATTTATCACTGTAGGAATTTGGTGGATAGGCTTCAGTAGCATTCCTTTCAGATACCTACCTAACTATCATAGCGGCAGAGGAAAGCTGACAAAAAATATCCTCTTCAACGGTTTTAAAGAACTCCGAAAAGTATGGCAAAGCCTAAAGGCAACCCCCTCGCTAAAATGGTATCTCATTGCTTTTTTCGTATACAGTATGGGGGTACAAACCGTGATGCTTATTGCTACCTATTTCGGAGAGCAAGAAATACAATGGGGTAGTAGAAATGAGAGTACTATAGGTCTGATAGTCAGTGTGCTTATCATTCAATTAGTAGCTATCATAGGGGCGCGTTTAACAGTGATAGCTGTGCGAAAATTTGGCAATATTAGGGTACTGATTGGGCTAAATGCTATTTGGGTAAGCATCTGCCTATTGTCTTACTTTGTGTTTAAACCCGTACAGTTTTATGCCTTAGCTACCTTAGTAGGGCTGGTAATGGGCGGTATACAGAGTCTTTCGCGCTCTACTTATTCAGCTTATCTACCTGACACTAAAGACACTACCTCTTTTTTCAGCTTCTATGATGTAACCGAAAAATTAGGTATCGTAATTGGTATGGGTATTTATGGTATTATAGACCAGCTAACGAATAATATGCGAAACGCTACTATTTCGTTAGTTATTTTCTTTGCATTAGGAATGCTTCTCCTTTTCAAAGTAAAAAGTAAAAAATAAATCAGAGGAAAAAATATATAATTTGATATTGAAATGTTAAAATTCAGGTTTTTTCTTGAGAAATACGGATTTGCCGTATCCTCTCGGTTAGCAGAGAAATTAGGGATGCGTGCAAAAGATGTACGAATAGCCTTTATCTACGGCACTTTCGCTACCTTGGGGGCGTGGTTTGGCGTTTATTTATTATTAGCTTCTTTGCTGAAAATCAAAGACTTATTATACACTAAAAGAACTTCAGTTTTTGATTTATAAAAAAATTAATAGGGGTATAGCATTGTTATACCCATTATTTTTTGTATCTTTGCCTCTTAAAAATAACAACTATTATGATAGATCCTAATAAACTGTCGGTTGGCATATTGCTCCCTATAGAATCATACGAAGGAGCTATTCCTAAAATGGAAAATCAAACACAGCTCATACAGCGTGCGGAAGCCTTAGGTTTTGATACGGTATGGGTGCGCGATATTCCGCTAAACAATCCAGATTTTAAAGAAGTAGGGCAAATATTTGACCCTTGGATATACTTATCGCATATAGCATCACTTACCAAAAGCATCAAATTTGGTATTGCAAGTGTTATTTTGCCACTGCGCCACCCTTTGCACGTAGCTAAAGCCTCTGCAAGCCTCGATGTACTTTTCCCTAACCGTTTTGTGATGGGGGTAGCCTCTGGAGACCGTCCAGTTGAATACCCTGCATTCAACAAACCTTTTGAGTTAAGAAGTGCTCGTGTGTCAGAGCATATGCGTATGCTTAGAGAGTTGTGGAGCAAAGATTTTCCTACTTATAACAACGATTACGGTACCCTAATGGCCAATGTAGGCGATGTAGTACCTAAGCCCGTACACAAAAATATACCAATGTATGTCACAGGGCACGTTGGAGGGGTAAACCTCGATTGGATTGCCAAAAACTCTGACGGATGGATTTACTATCCTCGCGACTTCGCTTTCACCAAAAAAATAGTGCAAGATTGGGAAGAGGCTCTACAAAAAGAAGGGCAACCTAAGAAACCTTATATTCAACCTGTATATATAGACCTAATGGAAGATCCTAATTTCGAACCCCAAAAGATAGATTTAGGCTTCCGCTTAGGGCGTACTTACCTAATAGATATGTTCCAAGAACTCGAAAAAATAGGGGTAAATCACACTATGCTAGTGTTCAAGTATTGTTCACGCCCAGCAGGAGAAGTACTCGAAGAGATAGGAAAAGACATTTTGCCACAACTTAAATAACAGCTTATTATGACCATTACTCAATTTCAATATGTTTTGGCAGTTGCCAAATACAAGAACTTTACTACTGCTGCCGAAAACAGTTATGTAACACAACCAACCTTAAGTATGCAAATACAGAAGTTGGAAGAAGAATTGGGGGTCACCATTTTTGACAGAAGCAAAAAACCACTACAGATAACAGAAATAGGAGAGCAAATCATCAAGCAGGCACAGACAATAGTAAACGAGTCTGAACGAATGAATGATATTGTTGCCCAGCAGAAAGGATATATAGGGGGCGAATTTAGAGTAGGGATAATTCCTACTGTATCGCCTACCCTATTACCGATGTTTTTAAACAACTTTATAAATAAATATCCTAAGGTATGTTTAAAAATTGAAGAACAAACTACTGAAAATATCTTGAAGAAAATAGGCGATGGCACTTATGATGCGGGCATACTCGCTACTCCTTTGGCTAATCCTTCTATCATAGAGCGCCCGCTGTACTACGAGCCTTTTGTAGCTTATATACCTGTAAATCACAGGCTTCAGAACTCCAAAACTATCTATACTGGCGATTTAGATGTCAATGATATTTTGATGTTAGAAGATGGGCATTGCTTCAAAGATAGTGTGCTAAACATCTGTAACCAAGATGTGATTGAATCGCGAAAACATTTTCAGCTAAAAAGTGGTAGTTTTGAGACTTTAGTACGTTTAGCCAACGAAGGTTTAGGTATGACACTACTCCCCTATCTGCATTCGTTAGAACTCAAAGAAAAAGAAAAAGAATGTATTCATTATTTTGAAGAACCTTATCCAGCGAGAGAGATAAGCTTGGTATATCATAAAAATGAACTTAAAATGCAAATAATCAAATCATTGCATAGTACTATTTCAGGAGTTATCAGAGGAGCTATTGCTTTCCAAAATGTAAAAATTATCAGTCCTACGCGAGAAAGGCACAAGATTTGATAGTATAGAGAAATCAAAAAGAAAAATTTAATTATTGTTTTTAAAATAAGTATTATAATGAAAAATATATCAGTAGCCTTATTTTTACTATTTATTTCATTTGCTTCTTGCAGTTTTACAAGCAAGAAGTTCGATAATCCTGACAAGGATAAAGATAGAGTACTGCTTGAAATAGTAGAGCACGTAATGATTAATGCGCATTTTAGTCCTGTTGATATGGATGATGCTTTCTCTAAGAAAGTATTTGAGAGCTATATAAAAAGTTTAGATGGACAAAAGCGCTATTTTTTGCAGTCAGATATCAATGAATTCAAAAAATATGAAACTCTTTTAGATGATAATCTTAAAAAGGGTGATATTAGTTTTTTCAACTTATCATACGAGCGACTCAAACAGCGTATGAAAGAAGCTGAAGAGATAAATAAAACCATCTTTGCAAAGCCTATCGACTTTAACTCAAATGATAAAATCAATACAGATTATGAGCATTTATCATTTGTAAAAAATAAAGCCGAGCTGCAACAGCGTTGGAAACAAATTATCACTTTTTCAACTCTTTCTACTTACTTAACTAAGCAAAAAGAAGAGGCTTCTAAAAAGGAAAAAGATGCTAAATACCAATCTAAAGGAGATGATGTCCTCAAAAAAGAATCAGTAGAAGCTACACAAAAAACTCTTTCGGATATGTTTGGTATCTATAACGAGCTAACACGCGAAGAATGGTTTAGTCTTTTTGTAAATGCTATCACTGAAACTTTCGACCCTCACTCTAACTATATGGCTCCTGATGTAAAAGAAGGATTTGACCGAGATATGTCGGGTAAATTTGAAGGAATAGGAGCTCAATTACAAAAGAAGACGGATGGTATCAGCATCACTGACGTAATTTTAGGTGGTCCTGTATGGAAAGGAAAACTTTTAGAAGTGGGCGATATGATACTAAAAGTAGGACAAGGAACTCAAGAGCCTGTAGATGTAGTAGGTATGCGCTTAGATGACGCTGTAAAGCTCATAAAAGGCCCTAAAGGCACTGAAGTACGCCTAACTGTAAAACGTGTAGACGGTACTATAGAAGTAGTGCCTATCATCAGAGATGTGGTAGAGATTGAAGAAACTTATGCTAAATCGGTAGTAATACTCTCTAACGGAAAACGTTACGGACTTATCTACTTACCTAAATTTTACATTAACTTTGAAGATACTAACCAGCGCAATGCTGCTACCGATGTAGCCCTTGAGATTGAAAAACTGAAGAAAGAAAACATTGATGGGCTTATCGTCGACCTTAGAAGTAACGGAGGGGGCTCACTAAAAACAGTTGTAGATATAGGAGGATTTTTCATTCCAAAAGGGCCTATTGTACAAGTAAAATCGTCAAGAGGTAGCAGAGATGTCCTTTCAGATAACGACCCTAAAACTCAGTGGGATGGCTCTCTTGTTATCCTTACTAATGAACTATCAGCTTCAGCCTCAGAGATATTAGCGGCTGCTATGCAAGACTACAAGCGCGCTATCATTATAGGGGGTAAGCAAACTTTCGGTAAAGGTACTGTACAAAGTTTCGTAGATCTAAACGGATTCTTACGCCAAAATGACTACGGCGACCTTGGTGCCCTCAAAATAACTATTCAGAAGTTTTACCGTATCAACGGAGGGTCTACACAGCTAAAAGGAGTAGAAAGCGATATTGTAGTACCTGACAAATACAAATATATAGATATAGGCGAGCGAGATATGCCTAACGCTATGTCTTGGGATAAGATTGAGCCTGCTAAATATACTCCTTGGAGTAATAATGCTAATTTTGACAAGGCAATTGCTAACAGTCAGAAACGTATTAGCGAAAATCAATATTTAAAATTGATTGACGAAAATGCCCAATGGATTAAGCAACAGCAAAAGGACAATATATTCCCTCTCAACTATGAAGCTTATAAAAGTTTGATAGATAAGAATGAAGAACAAGCTAAGAAGTTTAAAGCTATAGCTGATTATAAATCAGAGCTTAAGTTTGCTTCCACAGCTTCTGATGAAGCTAAAGTGAAAGGTAATGAAGACCTTAAACTACGCCGCGATCGTTGGCATGAAAACTTACAAAAAGACGTTTATATAGACGAAGCTGTGAAAGTACTTGAAGACTTAAACAAATAGTCAGCATAAATCAGAAAGAGAAAAACTTTGCTAAAGAAAAAATATCTTTAGCAAAGTTTTTTCTTTTGGTATGTGCTAAAAAAGTTGTACCTTTGCCACATCAATCTTTATAATTATTGATATTTCACTTGAAAAGAATACTCTTCATATTATCTATATTTTGCTGTTTAAGCTGTCTATTTGCTCAAAGTGACAGCCTCTCTCAACAGGATATAAAACGAGAATTAGAAGCTATTAAACTTATTCGATTAAAAGATTCTATAAAGATAGCCATCTTAATGAATGAGATTAAGGAGTTGGTGCATACTACTACCCTATCACCTACCCCTACAAATACATCTGATTCTTTGACTACTATTAAAAAGAAGCAAGAAATAGAAAGCCTACGCGAGAAGATACGAGGGAAGCCTATTGTTTTTCAGAAAGATACATTATTTTATCTATATACTTCACTCGGCCCTTATGATATTGATACACGAGTGAAATATATAGAAGATAAAATACAAACCTTGTATGACGATCCTTTTTTCACCCCCGACTCAATTCAATTGAAGCCTTTAGGGGAGTACTTAAATATAATGTATAAGAAAAATAGTATTGTAGGCATTACAATGGTAGATGCTATGTGGGAGAATACTACTCAAGAAGATTTAGCCTCACGATATGCTAATGCTATTAAAAGTAGTATTGTAAAATACAAAGAGCAAAACAGCCTCAGAAGTGTAATGATTCGTTTAGGAGAATTATTGCTTGTATTGCTCATTGCTTTTGTATCAGTATGGGGTATCAACCGATTATTTGAGTTCTTAAGGAAAGTAGCTATCAACTCTGAACACCGCTTCTTAACAGGTATCCGTATCAAGAATTACGAGCTTATTAAGAAAAGAAAGATGGTAAAGGCACTACTTAAACTCCTTGCTGTACTGCGAGTGGTTATTTTGCTTTTTTTATTCATCACTATTATACCTCTGATTTTTGACATTTTCCCTTCTACCCAATATTTATCAAAAATTATTATCAAGTGGATTAGTGATCCTATAAGAGATATAGGTGTAGCTATTATCAATTATTTGCCGCACTTATTCAATATTATAATCATCATTATTATCACCCGTTACTTACTCAAAGGGCTTCGTTTTTTTGCCTTAGAAATTGAGTGTGGTATCCTAAAAATAAAAGGCTTTCACCCCGAATGGGCTCGTACCACTTATAGCCTTATACGCATAATGTTATGGGTTTTAGCTTTAGTAATTATATTTCCACACTTACCGGGCTCTGACAGCGATGCTTTTAAAGGAATATCAGTATTCTTTGGGGTGCTTATTTCGTTAGGTTCTTCCTCTTCTATTTCTAATGCCATAGCAGGAGTTGTCATTAGCTATATGCGTCCTTTTCAGGTAGGCGATTGGATAAAATCAGGAGAGATTATAGGAGTAGTAATCGAAAAAAACGCTTTAGTAACACGCCTTAAGACTATCAATAATGAAGATGTAACTATACCTAATTCGGCTATACTTAGTGGGGCTACTATGAACTTTTCTTCTATAGGCAAACAATATGGTTTAGCTTTAAATGTTAGAGTAAAAGTGCACTATGATTATCCTGATAATCTAGTAGAAGAACTACTCATCGAGTCAGCTCTGATGACTAATGGTATCTCTCCTACCCCTCACCCATACGTATTTCAGCTATCACTTGATGAACTTAATGCTTCTTATGAACTTAACGCTTACACTTTTATACCAGAGAATATGTATTTCATCAAATCTGATTTAGTAAAAAACATTCAAAATACTTTCAAACAAGCAAATATAGAGATATTTTCTACTCAGTATATTGATATTCGAGAATTTAAAAAAGAAGAAAAAGCAAATAGTAAAGAGAATAAAAGATAGAATAGAATGAAACAGCGATTAATTTTTATTGATGTAATAAGAGCATATGCTATCTGTATGATGCTTCAAGGGCATTTTATTACAGCTCTTTTAGGTGAACTTTATTGGGATGAATCGAATATTTACTTCCATACTTGGCATTATTTTACAGGTATCACAGCTCCTGTTTTTCTCACCATATCAGGCTTTATCTTTACCTACCTACTTATACGAGAAGGCGAGCGCAGTGGTGTAGGACTAAAAAACCCTCGTGTAAAAAAAGGAGCTAAACGAGGACTAATGCTTATAGGAGTAGCCTGTCTATTGCGCAAAGATATTTACTTTGTAGATATACTCCATTGTATTGGACTAGCGCTCATTATTATGGTAGGTATATATCTGTTAGCGCGAAAACACGTCAGACATCTGCTACCTATAATGCTTATTACTACTACTCTTATCTTATTCACTTTCAATGAAACCTATAACAAATATGAGTATTCTTGGCTTCCTCAGATTGTAGCTAACTATTTCACGCCTAAATACGGTACTTTCTTTACTATATTTCCGTGGTTAGGTTTCGTGACCTTAGGAGGTTTTATGGGTTCTTTATTTTATTATTACCGCAATGCTAAACATCTGTACCCCATATTTATAAGTTTACTTATTGTTTTTGGGGCAATCTTCCATTTTCAATATCATACCTTTCATTTTCTTTATTCAGTTACTGGCTGGCAGCATTTTGAGAATCTAGCACGCAATGGTTTCCTCTTTCTACGTATGGGCGATACTCTCTGGACATTTGCTGTTTTTGTTATTCTACGTAATGTACTCACTGCTCAGTTTCTTCAACGCATAGGGCAAAATACGCTTTCTATTTATATCATTCATAGTATAGCTCTATACCATTTTATTCCAAGACTTAGCTTAGATTATTACTTCCATAAAAGCCTCAACCCTACTGAAGCTATAATCGGAGCCATTCTCTTTGTAATAGGAATTACTACTGCTTCATACTATTACCACAAAATATATAAATACGCAAAAGAAAAGTATTTTATGAAGGATAAATAAAGTCAATTATATTGAAGAAGAAGAAAAAAATAAAGCCTACTAATTACTTAGTAGGCTTTATTTTTTTGAGCGGGAGACGAGGTTCGAACTCGCGACATTCAGCTTGGAAGGCTGACGCTCTACCAACTGAGCTACTCCCGCAATAAATATAGATGACAATAAGATTATTCCTTTTCAGCGGTGCAAATATACAGCTATTTTTTCATAACTTCCAAATTTATCACCTATTTTTTTACTAACTAATATCAATTTAACACCAAAACAACTGATAATCAGTTATTTTTAAATTCTATTTATTGTTAGCTAAATCTTTAAGTAACTTTGTCATTTCCCAAATTACTATTCCAGCACTTACTGAAACGTTTAAAGAATGTTTTGTACCATACTGAGGTATCTCTATCACTCCATCGCTAAGACTTACCACCTCTTGCGCTACTCCTTTCACTTCATTACCAAAAATAACAGCGTATTGCGTATGTGCTTTAGGTTGAAAATCATTAAGCATTACAGCCTTTTCAGCTTGCTCTATACTTATCACACACACACCTTCTGCCTTCAATCGTTCAACTACCTGTAGTGTATCTTCAGCGTACTCCCAAGCCACGCTATCTGTAGCCCCTAAAGCTGTCTTATGTATCTCTTTATTAGGTGGTGTAGCTGTGATGCCACATAGGTATATCTTCTCTACCAAAAAAGCATCGCAAGTGCGAAATACCGACCCTACATTATTAAGACTTCTTATATTATCTAATATTACTATCAAAGGGGTTTTCTCAGCCTTTTTAAACTGCTCTATATCCAAACGATGAAGTTCACTATTTACTAATTTTCGCATATTTATAATCGGGTTACTTTATCTACCCCTTTCACATTTTTTATATCTAACATTAGTTTCTTAAGAGTGGCATTATTATTTATCGATATTGATACCTTGCCATTAAATACATTTCCTTCTGTATCTATGTTTATATTGGTAAGTTTTACGAATTTGCTATCCAATATTACTTTTGAAATATCACTAATAAGCCCATCGCGGTCTATACCACTAATTCGCAAACTCACTTTAAAGTCTCGTTCATCTGATTTTACCCATTTAGCTGGAATAACCCTATAAGCATAGTTCGATTGCATTGATATAGCATTAGGGCACGTTTTCTTATGCACTTTTACCCCTTCATTGATAGTTACAAAGCCAAATATAGGGTCACCAGGTATTGGGTTACAACATTTTGAGAAAGTATAGTCTAATGATTCTTCTTCTTTACCAAATACAATACTATCATAATGTACACCTGCTGTATAAGTAGGTTCTTCTACTGCCTTCTTTACCACTTTGCTCTTAAACAAACCGAAGAATGAGGTACGATGCGAAGCAAAATCCTTAAGCATCTGGTTCGTAATCTCTCCTGTACCTGCCTGATAGTATATATCCAAACTAGTCTTAGTTTTGAAGTAATTAACCATATCGTTCATCACTTCTTCTGTAAGGTTTATCTTCAGCTGCTTAAGTTTGCGCAAGAGTATTTCTTTCCCTTCTGCTGCTACTATTTTTGTCTCTTCCTTTAATGCATTTTTTATCTTGCTTCGCGCCTTCGAAGTAGTAGCATAGTTCAACCAGTTTTTAGTAGGTCTAGCGTTCTCTGCTGTGATAATTTCTACCGTATCACCGCTTTTTAGTACTTGGTTTAAAGGTACTAATTTATTATTTACCTTAGCACCACGTGTTTTAAGTCCTACCCCTGTGTGAATTGAAAAAGCAAAATCTATAGGAGTTGCTCCTTTAGGTAACGATTTTATCTCGCCATTGGGGGTAAAAACAAATATTTCTTTAGAATAAAGGTTAAGTTTAAAATCTTCTACAAAATCTACCGCATTGGCTTCACTGTTTTCAAATACCTCTTGCAAACGATTAAGCCATACCTCTATCCCTTCCTCTTTTTGGTCGCCGTGTTTGTATTTGAAGTGCGCTGCATAGCCTTTTTCAGCTATTTCGTGCATTCGTTCACTGCGTATCTGCACCTCTACCCATTTCCCTTTAGGTCCCATTACAGTAATATGAAGTGCCTCATAACCTGTTGATTTGGGAGAAGATATCCAATCGCGCAAACGGGTTGGATTGGGACGAAAGTGGTCTGTTACGATAGAATATATTTTCCAAGCGAGGAATTTCTCTTCTGAAGGTTCGCTTTTGTAGATAATGCGAATAGCAAATTTATCATATACCTCCTCAAAGGTTACCCCTTGCGACTCCATTTTCCTATTGATAGAATAAATTGATTTGGGTCGTCCTTTTATGTAGTAATCTATTTTCTGTTCATTAAGAGAGGTCTCTACTATTTTGGTAAAAGCATCAATATACGACTGTTGCTCTTCTTTTGATTCTTCCATCTTACCAAGAATCATAAAGTAGCGTTCAGGGTCTGTATATTTTAAAGCAAGGTCTTCTAACTCTGTTTTAATGTTGTAGAGTCCTATGCGGTGAGCTATAGGGGCGTAGATATAGAGGGTTTCTGAAGCTATTTTTGTCTGTTTATACTCAGCCATCGAGTCCATTGTCTGCATATTGTGCAGTCTATCGGCTATTTTGATGAGTATCACGCGCACATCATCATTCATCGTAAGCAGTAACTTTCTAAAATTTTCTGCTTGTAATGAAATATCGTTCTCCCTACTCAAATGTGATATTTTGGTAAGCCCTGCCACTATATGGGCTATAGTTTTACCAAAAAGTTGCTCTATATCCTCATTGGTATATTCGGTATCTTCTACCACATCGTGTAGTAGAGCTGCTGCTATAGACACAGCATCTAATCCTATGCGCTGTGCTACTATTTTAGCTACAGCTATAGGGTGAAATATATAAGGCTCTCCACTCTTGCGGCGTTGGTTCTTATGAGCATTTACAGCGGTATCAAAAGCTAAACGAATGACTTTTTTATCTTCATCAGTTAGGGTTTGGTAGCTGATGCGCAAAAGCTCTTTGTACTCGCGAGCTATTGCCTTACTCTCTTCTTCGGTGTAATTAGCTGTTGTTTCCATTGTATTTGGGGTTTATGATGTTTTCTATTTTATGGTAGAGGATAGTTTGCGCAACTTGATAGCCGTCAGTACTTTTTTGGTATATAAAGGAAAATCAGCGTTCAATAGCCAACCAAAATACCCTGGTTCATTCACAAAAATATCCTCCACTTTGCTACCTTTGTGTTTTCCAAAAGTAAATATTTCCTCTCCTTCGCTGTTATAGCCTATAAATCCAGCAAAATCAGCTATTTGTTTTCGGTAGGTAAACTCGCTTAGCTTTTTGATGTTATTCTCTAAGTTGTCGTACTTATCCAGCTGAGCTTTCAGTATTTCATAGGTAGCATTAGTATCAGCAGCTGCAGTATGTGCCTCAAGTAGGTCTTTGCCACAATAAAATTTATAAGCTGCCGACAAGGTGCGCTGTTCCATTTTGTGAAATATCGTTTGTATATCTACCGTCACACGATTGCCAAGGTCAAAATCTACCCCTGCACGTAGCATCTCTTCTGCCAATAACGGAATATCAAACCGGTCTGAATTATAACCTGCTAAGTCTGAATCCTTTATCATATTGTGTATTTGCTTAGCCAATTCTTTAAAAGTAGGCTCATTAGCTACTTTCTCATCAGTGATGCCGTGTACTGCCGAAGCCATTGCAGGAATAGGAATCGTAGGATTTACCAACCACGTTTTGCTTTCTTTATTACCATTAGGATATACTTTCAATATCGAAATTTCTACAATACGGTCTTTAGTAATGTCAATGCCTGTTGTTTCCAAATCGAAAAAACAGATAGGTTTTGATAATTTTAGTTCCACAGTATTTTGTTCAGTGTTTAAGGTTGTTTTATTCTTCTATTTCAGCAGAAAGCCCAGCATCTAAAAGAGCCACGCAAAGAGGCTTCAGATAGTCATAACTACCAGTTTTCACATCGCATTTCCCTTTGAAATGAACGATAATAGCACATTGCTCGGCCTGTTCAAAAGTATGACCGCACACCTGCACAAGAGTATCAATTACGTAGTCAAACGTATTGTAATCATCATTGTATAAGATGATACGGCACTCCTCATCTTGTAGTTCAAGTACGTCGGTTTCGGCTAATGTTTCTTCTAAATGACTGATAAACGGCATAATACTAATCTTTTTTAGGTTTTTGTCACCCTATCTATCACATTCTCTCTCGAGAGAATTATCAGCAAGTCATCTTTATTAAGCTTAATGTTGGGGTCAGGGGTGACGTTCATTTTCCCATCAGAATGCTTTACTGCCAATATATTTATCTCGTACTTATGCCGTAGGTTCAGCTCCATTAGTGATTTTCCAACATACGTTTTCGGCACTTTCACCTCATAAATAAAATAATCTTCTGCAAATTTGAAATATTCAATAATAGTAGGTCTCAAAACCGAGTAAGCTACCTTCTCTCCCATTGATTCCTCTGGGAAAACTACTTGGGTAGCTCCTATCTTATAGAGTACCTTTTCTTGGGTGTGATTTACGGCTTTACAAATGATATTTTTCACTCCCAATTCTTTGAGTTGCAGGGTGATAAGGATACTTGCTTGTATATTATCACCTACACTCACAAAGGCAGTATCAAAGTCATCGCGTACTACCTTTTTTAAAGCGATTTCATCAGTAGCGTCTAATATTATCGCCTCTTCTATAATTCCTTCGTTAAGGGCTTGTTTTATCAGGTTTTCTCTTGCATCTATCACCAGTACAGTAGCCTTGTTGCGATACAGCGTCTTAGCCACCGATTTACCAAACTCTCCCAAACCTATCACTAAAAAATTCTTCATATTTGTTAATCCTTAGCGCATTGATAATCGACAAATCAGCAAATTGACAAATTGCCTCATTATCCTATTAATATATTCTCTTTCGGGTATTTATAGTTGCCTTCAGCACGCGGACGCGAAAGGGCTAAAGCAATAGTAAGCGGGCCTACCCTACCCAAAAACATCGTAAACATCAGTATAGCCTGCGAAGCTTCGTTTAAATAAGGCGTAATACCAGTAGAAAGTCCACAAGTACTAAAAGCTGAAATAAGCTCAAATGCCACTTTAGTAAATTCAAAATGAGGCTCTATACTTGTCAGTACTACTATCATTATCAGCACATACATCATCGCAATAAATACTAAAGCAGAGGCTTTGTTAAAAAGTTTCCACGAAATACGCCGTTTAGAGAACTCTATGTAGTTCTTGTTAAGCAGTGCCGTCTTAATTCCCAAAAACAATATACCTATAGTGGTCGTCTTTACCCCCGAACCGGTAGAGTTTGGCGAGGCTCCTATAAACATAAAAGTTACACAGAAAAGAATAGTAGCACTACCCAAGTGCTCTAACGGTATAGTGTCAAAACCTGCTGTACGCAAACTTACTGAGTGAAAAAAGCTGATGAGCAACTGGTTAAACAATCCTTTACCGTAAAGAGTATGATAGTTTTTGTACTCTAAAGTGAAAAACAGCAAAGTTCCTGCTAATAGTAGCACTATCGTCATCAGTATTGAAAACTGCGAATTAATATCAAGCCGTCTGCGCTTATGCTGCAAATACTCGCCTGCCTGAATAATAGTGGTAAAGCCTAACCCCCCAAAAATAATCAGAAAAGCGATAATTACATTCACATATACATTGTAAGTATAGCCCTCAAAACTATGAGGAAAAAGTGCTATACCGGCATTGCAAAAAGCGGATACCGAATGAAATACCGACATAAACAGCGCCTGAAAAAACGAATAGTCTTGTATAAACGAACCAAATAATAGCACCGCTCCTACTGCTTCAAATAGCAGGGTAATAAAAACCACTCGTTTAGTTACTGTATAAATGTCGTACATCTTGTTATGGTTCAGCCCTTCTGCTACCAAACGTTTCGTGTAAAAACCTATGCGTTTAGCGATAAGCAAAACGAATACTGACGAGATAGTCAGCACACCTAACCCCCCAAACTGTATGAGTATCAACAGTATAAACTTCCCAAAACCTGTATAGACAGCTCCTATATCTACTATTGATAAGCCCGTAACTGTTACCGCCGATGTAGCCGTAAAAAGAGCCTCAAAAAAAGAAACTTCTTTATCAGGATAATGCGAAAAAGGCAGTTTCAATAGGAGTGCCCCGATGATAATCAACCCTACAAACGAAAGCATTATCAGGCTATAAGGCGATATTTTCTTTAACATCGGTTATTCTTTTATCTTGAGTAATTAGGTGCTTCTTTAGTAATAGTGATATTATGAGGGTGACTCTCTGCAATACCACTAGCTGTAATACGCACAAATCTACTCACTGCTTGCAGTGTTTCTATATCTTTAGCTCCACAATAGCCCATACCTGCACGCAAGCCTCCAATAAATTGGTGCATACTTTCTTGCAACTCTCCTTTATAGGCCACACGTCCTACTATACCTTCTGGCACTAATTTCTTAATATCGTCTTCCACATCCTGAAAATAGCGGTCTTTACTACCTTGGTTCATAGCCTCTACAGAGCCCATTCCCCTATACGATTTGTATTTTCTACCTTCAAAAATGATGGTTTCACCTGGTGATTCTTTCGTACCTGCCAACAGCGAACCGAGCATTACACTATGAGCGCCTGCAGCGATAGCTTTCACTATATCGCCTGTATATCTGATACCTCCATCAGCTATCACAGGTATTCCTTTGCCTTTTAGGGCTTTAGCAACGTTCATCACTGCCGATAGTTGAGGATAACCTACCCCTGCCACTACCCTAGTAGTACATATAGAACCTGGCCCTATTCCCACTTTCACAGCATCAGCACCGCTCTCAGCCAAATAAAGAGCAGCTTCAGCAGTAGCTATATTCCCTACTACTACATCTAAGTCTGCAAACTTACTCTTTACTGCTTTCAATGCATTAACTACTCCTTTAGTATGTCCGTGGGCAGTATCAATTACTACAGCATCTACACCGGCTTGTACTAAGGCTTCAGCGCGTTCTACTACATCAGCAGTTACCCCCAAGGCAGCTGCTACACGTAGCCTACCGATACTATCTTTGTTAGACATCGATTTTTCTTGCAAGTTAGCAATGTCGCGGAAAGTGATAAGCCCAACCAATTTATAGTTCTTATCTACTACAGGTAGTTTTTCTATTTTGCTGCGTTGTAATATCTTTTCAGCCTCTTTCATAGAGGTACCTTCATTAGCTATCACTAAGTTTTTAGCAGTCATCACCTCTACTATAGGGCGAGTATTGTCCTGTTCAAAACGCAAATCGCGATTAGTTACAATACCTTTTAGAATGCCATTATCATCTACTATAGGTATCCCCCCTATGTTATTCTCCTTCATACAGCGCTTAGCATCAGCTACTTTAGCATCTAAATGTAGGGTTACAGGGTCAATTATCATACCACTTTCAGCGCGCTTTACTTTTCTTATTTGCTTAGCTTGCTCTTCTATGGTCATATTTTTGTGCAGTACCCCTATACCGCCTTCGCGAGCCATAGCAATAGCCATTGCCGCTTCGGTAACAGTATCCATAGCAGCCGAAATAATAGGCACATTTAGCGTAATATTGCGCGTAAACTGAGAAGTGATGGCAACCTCACGTGGTAGCACTTCCGAATAATTAGGAATGAGAAGCACATCATCATATGTAAGCCCCTCACTGATTATTTTGTCTTGAAAATCCATTTTTTAGTAAAAAGAAAATTAGTTGCGTGCAAATATACATCTTTTTTATATACGCACCAAATTTTAAATATTGTTTAATTTGTTAAAATCAAAAAAAGGCTACCTAAAAATAGTAGCCTCTTTTTATATGTTATTCATTTTCATTTGTTAATTAACAAATTACTCCTCCGCTTCCTTCATAGTGTGATAGACATTCTGAACATCCTCGTCTTCTTCTATCTTTTCTAATAGCTTTTCTACATCAGCTTGTTCTTCAGGAGTGAGTTCTTTGGTAACCTGTGGAATGCGTTCAAAACCTGATGAAAGAATTTCTATATTCCTACTTTCAAGCTCTTTTTGTATAGCTCCAAAACTCTCGAAAGGAGCATAAATAAGAATACCATCTTCGTCAGCAAATACCTCTTCAGCTCCAAAATCTATCATTTCAAGTTCTAATTCCTCAGGGTCTATACCTTCAGCATTGATACGGAAGTTACACGTATGGTCAAACATAAATTCTACCGAACCTGAAGTCCCTAATGTACCATTGCATTTATTGAAGTAGCTGCGTATATTCGCTACGGTACGGTTGTTATTATCAGTAGCGGTTTCTATCAGCACAGCTATACCGTGTGGTGCATAGCCTTCAAAAAGTACTTCTTTATAGTTAGCGGTATCTTTTTCACTTGCTTTTTTTATAGCGCGTTCTATATTTTCTTTCGGCATATTAGCTGCCTTAGCATTCTGTATTACGGCACGTAGTCGCGAGTTACTTTCAGGGTGTGGACCTCCCTCTTTCACTGCCATTACGATGTCTTTCCCTATACGGGTAAATGTTTTTGCCATTGCAGCCCAACGTTTAAACTTACGGGCTTTTCTAAATTCAAATGCTCTTCCCATCTTTTTTAATGATTAATTGTTTAATTATTAATGATAATAATTTCTATACTAATTTACTAATTAACAAATCGACAAATCGGCAAATTGGCAAATTGGCAAATCGGCAAATTGCCTAATTGACTAATTGTCTTATTTTTCCTTCTTCAAATTGCAATTGTGCTTCAGGAAAATCAAGTCCTGTAAGCCTCTTTATTTCCTTAAATACCCTACCTTCAGCGTCTAACTCTAAGCCAATTCCTTTAGTTTGCTTTGTAGAGATAACATCTGCATATATAAAATTGCCGTTCTTATCTATTTTTATCTGATAGAGGGGGGCTATTCCATTAACACCTTGCAGGTTAAACTGTCCATAAGTATTAAAGTTGCCCATACTATAGGTGATAAATTTTCCTTTGTACACCTCCACAGCACGCGTAACGTGGGGGCCGTGTCCCAATACTATATCTGCCCCTGCATCTATTACTGAGTGAGCAAACTTATGCACATCGCCCCTATTTTCTCCGTAGAAGAACTCATTAGTTCGGGGTACGCGGGTATATTTAGAGCCCTCAGCACCTCCGTGAAACGAAACAATAACTATATCTGCCTGTGCTCTGAGTTCCTTTACTAAGTCAGTTGCTTGAGCTATATTGTTTACTGACAGCATATTGCTATTAGGCGAAAAGGCACAGAAACCGTACTTCACTCCGTCTTTTTCAAATACTACCGACTTATTTTCTACAGGCCCTGCGTGGTAAATCCCTACATTGTCCAATACTTTAGCCGTATTGCGGCGCCCTTTCTCACCAAAGTCATTTGCGTGATTATTAGCAGTGCTCATAAGGTTAAAACCAGCTTCTTTTAGTATATCACCATAGCGGTCTGGCATCCTAAAAGCGTAACAAGTACCTGTTTCCGAGTTTTTACATTTCTCTGAATTGCCTTCATCTAAAATAGCTCCTTCTAAATTGCCAAACACTATATCTCCTTTCAGATAAGGTTTCACGTGCTTAAAGCTGTTTTTAGCATCATCTGGCGGCAGATTACCTGCCGGAAAAGCTGAGCCTATCATCACATCACCTACTGCCACAATAGTAAGAGTATCTTTTGTTACTACTGAAGTCTTATCTGTTTGGTTATCAGTCTGTGCATAAATCGTCCCTGCAAATATAGTTGCTAATAATAGGAGTATTTTTTTCATCGTCTTTCTTATTTTTCGGCAATCACTTGTACGCCTCCTTTCACTTTATCACCTAACTGAACTTTTATTTTAGTTCCTAAAGGTAAGTACACATCTACACGCGAACCAAATTTTATAAAGCCCGCATCTTCACCTTGCACTGCTGTATCGCCTACTTTAGCGTAATTGACAATACGTTTTGCTAAAGCTCCTGCTATTTGTCGGTATAGCACCTCACCAAACACAGGGTTATCTACCACTACAGTAGTGCGTTCATTCTCTTCAGAAGCCTTAGGGTGCCACGCTACTAAATACTTACCAGGGTGATATTTACTGTAAGTTACCTTACCTCCTAAAGCATAACGTGTTACGTGTACGTTTAAAGGCGACATAAATATCGACACCTGCAAACGTTTATCTTTAAAGTATTCTTTTTCAAACACTTCTTCTATTACCACCACCTTACCATCTACAGGAGCGATAATATGTGCGTCATTTTTAGGCGTGAGACGTTTAGGGTTTCTAAAAAACTGTAGTATAGCTATCAAAAAGACAAAAGCTACCAATTGCACCAATAGCTTAAGCCATTCTATATCAATACAATAATGAGCTATCAAGGCTATTATTACTGTAATAGCAAAGCTAACCAAGATAATCTTAAATCCTTCTTTGTGAAACATAATATTCTAATATTTGCGGCAAAGATAAAACACTTTTTATTTATACCCAAAAATATGGTTAATATTTTATCAGCGTATCTGCATTTTCAACATAAAAAAAGCAGTGCCTCGTTGCACTGCTTTTTCCCTTTTTTAATATTTTGTTTTATTAATAACTTCTGATAACCACTCGTAGCTCTACACGACGTGCTTGTGCAGGAGTAGCTTGTGGGTCTACTCCTTTAAAAGCGGTCAATATACGCTCGTTGCTTATCCCTTTAGCGTTTAGTATCTGGGCAACAGCTACAGCACGCTCCATAGAGAGCACATTGTTATAGGCAGCACTCCCTACGGCACTCGCATACCCTTCTAAGAGTATGGATAGTTCGGGGTGCGCTTGTAGCATCGTTACCATCTCGTCTATTATTGTAGGGTCATAAGCTAAAGGTATCGTTTTATTATTAGCGAAATAGAGCAACGCTTTCTTATGCCCATAGGCAGCCAATAGCTGTTCTAATTCACTGCGTTTTTCTGCCGAAATCTGTATAGGTACCCCTGTGGCTGTTACGCTTTGCACTACTATAGGGGCATAGCCTGCTGTTGCCGTAGTAGCTGTTGTAGTAGCTACAGTGGCTTGGGTGCCTACAGCGGTAGCCTGAGCATTGGCAGCGGTAGGGGCAATATTACTTTTAGCCGCTACCATTCCTGTATTGGCTGCCAAAGCAGCTAAGAGCAATTGCTGCTGTTTGCGCAGCTGTTCTACCGTACCCGATAGTTGGGCTAACTGCTGAGCTATCGCAGCAGTAGTCTGTGTTTGAACCACAGCTGCAGGCACTACAGAACGCTGAGTTATAGCAGTATTAGTAGCAGTACGAACTACTGCAGGGTTTGCTGTACGAGCAATAGTAGTATTACTTGCTGTACGAGCGATAGCAGTATTACTTGCCGTACGGCTGATAATAGTACTACTAGTGGTTCCCACTACCGTAGGACTTACTGCTGCTGCCTTTACTAACCGATACTCATTTATAACTACCGAAGTAGATGACATTTGTTCTGTCTTATAATTCACAGCCGATAGCATACTGTCTAACTGCTTATCTCTAAGGGTAGTCAGCTCTGCCTTCCCTATTTGTTCTAAAAGATATCGCAATTCATCTACCGTCATTACTATCTCTGTCTTTTTTGGGGTAGGTGCTATCTGTGCATTTATGGTTTGCACACATAACAATAGCCCCCCTATAATCTGATAGATATACTTCATAATTATTTCGCTGCTGGCGCACCAACTTTTGCCTTTTGTATTTCGTCTGTCGTTTTTTGCAATTCATCTTTTGCTTTTTGCACTTCGTCAGTCGTTTTTTGCAATTCGTCTTTTGCCTTTTGCACTTCTTCTCTCGCTGCTTGGGTTTCTAAAAGCAATTTTTCTAAACGGTCTATACGCTGTTCTGGTGTTTTACCTTCGCCTTCTCTAATGTTTTTCACTACACTATCAATAAGCTGTTGTAGCTCTTCAGGCGTCATACGCACTAAGCGCACTTGTTCTGCTACTGGGTAAGGCAAATGTTCTGCTACGTATGTATTTCTTAAGTCTTCCCATTGTTGTTTTTCTTTTAGCAGACGGTTAGCATTAGCGGTATCACCGTTTTGGTAAGCCAACTGTATTTGTTTTTCTACAGCAGTTATTTGGCTATTGTAGTAAGCTAAGTTTCGTTTTTCAGGCGAAACAGTAGAAGCCGCATTTGTTGTGGTAGCAGAGGTGGTAGTTACCGAAACCGGAACAGTAGCAGCTTCAGCAGCACCCAACTGTTGCTCGTATAACTCTCTCTCTACTGACTTAGCCAATTTAATGCGTAGCCCTGCATTGTAAAATACATTGCTTTTTAGTTTGTTCACTGAGCTTAATGCGGTAGTTACATCTTCATTATGAGTAGTGTAAAGCAAGTTAGCAACGCCAAAAAGCTCTACGCGTTTGCCTAAAGGTATAGCCAAACCTACCCCTCCTTTAGCAAAAATACCCGACTTATTAGCTACACTTGCTACTTTGCCTACATAATTATCGCCTATCTTCATATAGCCAGCACCTATTTGTACGTAAGGCACTACACCACTAGCTACATTTAGGCGTGCTAAGAAATCACCTCCGTATATTGATAGGTTTTCAAAATTAGTAGAGAGCTTCTCTTCAGTCATAGCACGGTGGTAATACCCTCTAATACCTATGTATTCAGTAAAGTCTACCCCTAATGCCAAACCTCCAAAGTAAGCATCGCGTAGGTTACTATCGTTATTGAAGTTTAAGTAACCCAAAGTAGGCTCTATTACCACCTTAAAGCTCTTCAAGTTAGTATACGCTTGGTCTAAGGCTGTCAGCTGATTAGGGTTGCGACCACCTAAGTAAAGCTGTAGCCCTGCGCCTACACTCCACGCTAAGTGATTTTCCTCTTCTACGTTATTATCTATCCAAGTGTTATAAGCAGAAGTATTAGCTTCTGTAGGTTTATAAAGCACGTTGCTAGGGTCAAAGCTAAAACGAGTTGCTTTAGCTTGTACGTTCAGCGTAAGGCGACGAGCAAGGTTAAACTTAGCCCCTAATCCTAATCCAAAATACACTTGGTCTTGGCTTAAGTCATTAGCTTTGATAGTCTGCACTCCTGACCCTAAAGTAACATAAGGCTGAAAAGAGTACGCTAAGGGTATATTCCCTTTCAGTTCGCCTCCCCATCTGTGTACTGCCACATCTTTAGCTTCAAAAGCATTGCTAATAGCAGTAGGAGCGTCATAACCCGCAAGGGTCGATTTCATTCCCATTGCTTGTCTATACGAACCCAATAATTCTATATTTCTACCGAAGCCAAAGCCTACATAACCACCTGCCATAAAGCCATTAGTGATAGCGGTTTTCTTTTGCCACCATACATAATCACCTGTAGGGGCTACTGCAAAGCTAATGTCCTTCACTTGCGCTCCCACCGATGTTGATAAAAGAGCAAGAATACCTAAATTAAAAAAAGTTTTTCTCATCGTTTTTAAATTATTTTTATTATAGTAAGTTTTTAGTTATTACTGATTTTAAGTTAATCAATTCGCAAAAGTACAAATATTTTTCACTTCTACAACTATAGCCACTAAAATTTTATTTTTATAAACAAAAAAAGACAGCACATCACTGCACTGCCTTTTTTATCTTATCTATAATTGTCAAATTGACAAATCGTCAACTTGGCAAATTAGAAAAAATATCGTTTAAACGCTTCTATAGCTTCATAATCAGCCAAACCTAAATTGCGATAGCGTTGTGCTGTTTGGCTATTGCGTGCTTCTGCACGTTGCCAGAACTCACGCAAGTCATCTCCTTGGAACATCGCACCATCTTTTTGCGATTGGTGGAAGAAGATAGCCTGACGTTTCTTAAGCACTTGCGCCGGACTCATAGGCACTGCCATTTCTATTTCGTGTATATCCCATTCGTGCCAAGCGCCACGGTATAACCATACCCAGCAATCTTTCATATAATCCTTGTGTTTCAGGTTCTTAAGCGCTGCAAAAATAGCGTCTAAGCACACTTTATGAGTACCGTGTGGGTCAGCAAGGTCTCCAGCAGCATATATTTGGTGTGGTTTTACCTCTTCTATAAGGTTCATTATAATGTTGATATCTGCCTCACCTATAGGATTTTTCTTCACGCCTCCTGTTTCGTAGAAAGGCAAGTTAAGGAAGTGTACGTGTTTATCAGGTACGCCTTCGTAACGAGTAGCTGCCAATGATTCGTGGCGACGTATATTACCTTTTAGTTGGCGTACTAATAAGGTATCTATTTCATTAGATTTCTTATTAGTAATATTGCTGATAATCTCATCAAGTACAGCTACTTCGCCTTTGTTTTCTTTTACTATATCTTTAAACACTTCAGCAAATTTCAATGCTTCGTGGTCTGATACGGCAAAGTTACCTGAAGTTTGGTAAGCGATGTGTACTTCGTGTCCTTGTGATACCAAGCGGTCAAAAGTACCTCCCATTGAAATAACATCATCATCAGGGTGCGGACTGAAGATAATAACGCGTTTTTTGTGTGGGTGTTCGCGTTCAGGGCGGTTAGTATCATCAGCATTAGGTTTACCTCCTGGCCAACCGGTGATAGTGTGTTGTAGGCGGTTAAACATCGCGATATTCAAATCGTAAGCTGGGCCTGACTCCGCAAGAAGTTTAGACATACCGTTTTCGTTGTAGTCAGAGTCGGTAAGTTTAAGTATCGTTTTGCCCAAGTGCTCGCATAGCCATACGATAGCTTTAGCTTTAAGGTCTTCGTTCCATTGTACATCGGTCACGAGCCAAGGAGTATTGATACGAGTAAGAGCTGAAGCCGCTTCTTCGTCAAGCACAAAAGTAGTATTATCGTGCAATTGTAGGTAAGATGAAGGCACTTCCGAAGTAATATCACCTTCAACAGCTTTCGCTACGATAGAAGCTTTGCTGCTACCCCACGCCAATAGTACAATACGGCGAGCTTTCATCACAGTGCGAATACCCATAGTGATAGCCTGACGTGGTACGTTGTCTATACCGTGGAAAGTTTCAGCGGCATCAGAGCGAGTGATATGGTCAAGAGTGATGATACGAGTTCCTGAATTGCGGTTAGAGCCTGGCTCATTAAAACCAATGTGACCTGTACGACCTATACCCAAAAGCTGGAAGTCAATACCGCCACATTCTTCTATTTTTTTATCATAACCTGCACAATAAGCTTGCAATTCTTCGTGCGAAACGGTTCCGTTAGGTATATTGATATTTTCTTTAGGAATATCAATATGGTTGAACAGATGTTCGTGCATAAAGTACCAATAACTTTGGATATCTTGTTTTTCCATAGGATAATACTCGTCCAAGTTAAAGGTAATAACATTTTTAAAGCTAAGCCCTTCTTCTTTGTGCATACGTACCAATTCGTCATACACTTTCACTGGCGAAGAACCTGTGGCTAAACCTAATACGCAAGGTTTTCCCTCTTGTTGTTTTTTTCTAATGAGGTCGGCTATTTCGTGAGCCACACTCACAGAAGCAGTTACAGAATTAGAGAAGATTACATTGTCTATCTTCTCAAAACGAGTTTCCTCAACAGACCCTGCTGGGTGATGAGCAATCGATGACACTTCTTTTTTAATATGTGTTCTCATTTTGTTGATAATGATTTTTTTATTACAAGTTTTGACACGGCAAAAGTACAATACTTTTATGAATTAAGCAAATAATTTTAAGAATTATTTATCACATTTTAAATACGAAACGCAAAAGACGAAATACGAGCAATTCTTTTTCGTATTTCGTCTTTAGTTTTTCGCATTCGTTTTTCGCCTCTGTGGCTATTATTTTCTTTGTTGCGCTTTTCTCTGAACTTCTGCCTGCTCCATCATCTCGCGCATCTTAGCCTGAAATTTGCTTTCTTTTTTAGGCTTCATCTTGTTTTCTTGTATCTGTGCGTGTATCTTCTTTTCATCAAGAATCCAATGCTTAATAGCCAACATAATAAGGATAGTCAGCAAGTTAGATACAAAGTAGTACAAGCTGAGTCCGCTGGCGTAGTTGTTAAAGAAGAACAACATCATCACAGGCGATAAGTAAATCAAGAACTTCATATTAGGCATACCAGGTTGTTGTGGTTGTACGGTCTGTGCCATTGTCATTAGCGAGTAGATAAAAATAGCTACTGAAGCCAATAGTGGGAACAGACTTACGTGGCTGCCGTAGAAAGGAATTGAGAAAGGCAACTCAAATATCGCATCGTATGACGAAAGGTCTTCTGCCCATAAGAAACTCTTTTGGCGAAGCCCAAATTCGGTAGGGAAAAAGTTGAAGAGGGCTAAGAACACCGGCAACTGCAAGAGGGCAGGAATACAGCCACTCATAGGGTTTACACCCGCCTTGCTGTAGAGTGCCATCGTTTCTTGTTGGCGTTTCATCGGCTCTTCGTATTTCTTGTTAATCTCTTCTATCTCAGGGCGTAGCACCTTCATTTTAGCTTGCGATACATACGATTTGTACACTATAGGCGAGAGTAATAAGCGCACTATAATAGTCATCAGTATAATTACCAAACCTACTGAAAAATAGTTAGCAAGGAAGTTGTACAGCGGTATAAAGAGCCACTTGTTCAACCAACCAAAGATACCCCATCCTAAAGGAATAAGTTCAGTAAGCTCATATTTGTCATTGTATTGTTTTAGCACATTGTAGTCGCTAGGACCAAAATAGAAGTGCAACGATTCGCTTAACTCACCACCTTTAGTCTTGAGCGGAAAAGTACTTTTAAGGTTTTTAGTGTATTTCACATCTTTGCTCTCTTCATTAGCGATGTTATACGACAAAAAGTCGCCATTAGCAAAAGCGCTGTCCGAAATGAGCACCGAAGTAAATAGGTGTTGTTTATAAGCTACCCAGCTTACTTGCTCTTCTTTAGTACCGCTATTACCTCCTTGGCTCATACGGTTTATTTTGTCGTCAGCATACCTAATAGCCGATTGGGTATAGCGATTTTCATAGGTTACGCTCTTTTCCATACGGCGTGCTTTCAGTCCCCATACTAACTCTATAGGATTTTGACTGTTTAGCACTCCCGAAAGCCCCTGACTGCGCACTGCTACATCTACCATATAGCCTTCTGCTGGCAACGTATACACATATTCTAAATAGCTGTTTTCGCCTGTTTTGACCTTCATCGAAAGAAGCTGCTTTCCGTCTTTTTGAGTTAGTGAAGGCTCAAAATACAACTGTTGGGTATTGAGTTCTTGCCCTTGTGTGGTCTTAAAATTGAGAGCAAAAATAGCGTTTTTATCCTTTATAAGATATACCGGCATCGACTCATACGTCTTAAACTGTTTGAGTAATACCTCTTTTAGGTCTCCACCTTTATTGTTGATAGTCAGCTTTACATCTTTATTCTCAATTACGGTCACTCCGTCTTTAGCAGTTGCTTGAGCGTTGCCATAAGCAAAAGCCCCTAAGTCAGCCGTAGCAGCAGTTGCTGTATTGTTTTGTGGGTTCTTAGCAGCAGCGGCTTGTTCTTGTTCAGCTTTGCGTTTTGCCAACTCTTCTTGGGTAGGGCGATTGTTATTCATTACCCATAGCAGCAAGATAAATATAAGCACAAAGCCTATGATGCTTTTCAGGTCAAACTTTTTTTCTTCCATATAAATATAATAATTATCGTTTTTTAGTTCTTTTTCAGTTTATTGTCTAAGGCAGCTTTTACAAAAGCAATAAAGAGCGGATGCGGATTGGCTACCGTACTCTTGTACTCTGGGTGGTACTGTACCCCTACAAACCAAGGGTGAGTAGGCAGTTCTACCACTTCCACTAAGCCCGTATCAGGGTTTACCCCTGTGCATTGTAGTCCCGCTTTTTCTAAGGTCTCGCGGTAATCGCTGTTAAACTCATAGCGGTGGCGGTGGCGTTCCGAAATCAGTTCTTTGCCATATGCCTCATATATCTTGCTATCTTTGGTTAGCTCGCAAGCCCAAGCCCCTAAGCGCATCGTACCTCCTTTGTGGGTAATCTGCTTCTGACTTTCCATTAGGCTAATCACAGGGTAAGGCGTATGCTCGTCCATTTCGGTAGAGTTAGCTCCTTTAAGTCCTGCTACGTGGCGGGCAAACTCTATTACCGCCATTTGCATACCTAAGCAGATGCCTAAGAAAGGAATATTGTGTTCGCGTACGTACTCTATAGCTTTTATTTTGCCTTCTATACCGCGTCCTCCAAAACCTGGGGCTACTAATACAGCATCTAAATGCCCTAATTTAGCTTCTATATTTTCCTCGTTGATATGTTCAGAGTGAATGCTTTCCACATCTACACGCACCTCATTAGCGGCTCCCGAATGTATAAAAGCCTCTAAGATTGATTTATACGAATCTTGCAACTCCACATATTTACCCACCAAACCTATTTTCACGCGGTGTTTAGGGTTTTTATATCGCTGTAAGAAAGCGTTCCATTGGGTCAAATCTGGGTCGTTTTTATAAGGGAGGTCTAACTTCTTAAGAGCTACTTTATCAAGCCCTTCTAAAAGCATTCGATTAGGCACATCATAAATGGTCGAAACGTCTATTGATTGTATTACCGCCTCGCGTTTTACGTTGCAGAAGAGGGCTAACTTATAGCGAAGCTCATCAGAGAGTTCGTGTTCAGTACGGCATACCAATATATCGGCTTGTATACCGCTTTCCATCAGCATTTTCACACTGTGTTGAGTAGGTTTAGTTTTAAGCTCACCAGCCGCAGCGAGGTAAGGCACTAAAGTAAGGTGAATAACAATGCCGTTATGCTCACCCAAATCCCATAACAATTGGCGCACCGACTCTATATAAGGTAGTGATTCTATATCGCCTACAGTACCACCAATCTCAGTGATAACAATATCGTACTCTCCTGTCTTGCCAAGTATTTGTATACGTTCTTTTATTTCGTTAGTGATGTGGGGTACTACCTGTACAGTTTTACCGAGAAACTCGCCTCGTCTTTCTTTTTCTATAACACTTTGGTAGATACGTCCTGTAGTTACGTTGTTAGCCTGCGAAGTATGCACATTTAGGAAACGTTCATAGTGTCCTAAGTCAAGGTCGGTTTCGGCGCCGTCTTCGGTCACGAAGCACTCGCCGTGTTCGTAAGGGTTCAGAGTCCCCGGGTCTACATTTATATAAGGGTCAAACTTCTGAATAGTAACCCTATAGCCACGAGCCTGCAATAGTTTAGCCAGTGAGGCTGCGATAATACCTTTGCCTAAAGAAGACGTAACGCCTCCTGTTACAAATATATATTTAGTCATATTACTCCTCCTCATTAATTTGGCGATTAAGATCTGCTGACTGGTTGCTTCTTAAAATAAAAAAACTCCTCATCCAGCATGGGATAAGGAGGCTCAGTTTGTTTTGATTCGACTTCTCGCTATGAGAAGTGCCCAAGATAAATAATAATTGATTTTCACACGAGAGTCAACAGTGAGTTCTGCTCTATTCTGTCAACTATTCGTGATCCTCATCATATTCTTCGTCTTCATCTAAACGATCTTCATCTTCATCGTACTCTTCACCGATATCTCCGATCTCATCATCATAATCTTCGAGATCATCGTCCAGTTCATCGGGATCATCTTCAAAGTCATCAAGTTCACGATCATATTCGATATCGTCATCATCTTCATCTTCATCGCTATCTTCATCGAGATCATCATCTTCAAATTCTTCGTCGTAATGATCTGAATCTTCTGGGTCATCCGAATCATAGTCGACCACATCATCTCCGTAAACACTTCGTTTCGATTTACGACGGCGGCGTGGCGCGCTTTCCTCATCAGAGGTGGCTGTCTCTTCATCAATCTCATCAATTGCGAACCATAATCTTAATCCCCAACGGTTATCTCCAACAGAGATAAAACGACCATCAATATTTAAATCGGTATAAAAACGGGCCATAAAACGATTCAACTCATCATCATTTAATTCTAAATATTCTTGTAACTTCATTAAAAGGTCATTAAAGTGATGGATTTCTCCACTTTCTTCAAGAATAGCATAAGCAACTTCAATCCA